>Ga0233425_10000562_pt1 | contig 95029 bp, 87 predicted proteins | sample Watercolumn_Towu_2_FD_181712 | JGI IMG/M metagenome (GOLD analysis project Ga0233425, IMG submission 181712) | Freshwater microbial communities from Lake Towuti, South Sulawesi, Indonesia - Watercolumn_Towuti2014_140_MG | ecosystem: Environmental > Aquatic > Freshwater > Lake | place...
TCATGGATTGCTGAATATTTTTCTCTTACTACGGAAATTTTATTAAGTGTAACTGCCATACTTCATAGATACAGCAAGACTATAATAAATTCAAATCATTTAAGTTATTTCTTGACAATTCCTTAGCTTCCCATCCTGTTCCAGGCTATTAACTATGACATCGTATTCATTCCTGATACTATTGCTTTGAGTCTTAAGAAATTTTATTACTCTCCCAAGCTCTATGTAGTATTTTTTCTTCACGATATTTGCCGCTATTTAAGATAACATTATATACCATATATGATATAAGTCAAAATAAGTATTTAAAAAAATCGATAATTTCAATTATGCCCTCCTACATCCTAAAACCGCCATTGACCCATAGCCGCTGCCCGGTAATCCAACGTGCTTGACGTGACGCCATAAAAACAACAGCATCAGCAATTTCGTCTGGCATTCCGATGCGATTGAGTGGGATCATAGTTTTCAAACTTTTTTCAAAGTCTTCATTAATCCAACCCGTATTTGAACAGGGCCCGGACAGACAATGTTTACACGAATGCCGTATTTCCCAAGTTCATGGGCGGCACTGCGAGAATAACTTTCGATGGCAAGCTTACTGGCTCCATACGAAACTTCTCCAGGGTAAGGACTATTTGCTCCATCTGTGCTGATATTGACAATGTTGCCGTTGATTTCTTTTTTGGCTATGAATCTTTTTGCATATTCAGCCATAGCAAGTAAGGTGGCTCGCATATTAACGTGAAAGGGTAGATCAAACTTCTTAGGCGTAGATGCCAAAATCGTATCTCCAAGATCAAGCGCGGTGGTCAAACCTTCATCGCCACTTGGCGCACCGGTTGCAGCATTATTGATCAAAATTTGAACAGTACCAAATCGTTTCTCTGTTTGATCAAAAAGCTTGACAATAAATAACGGATCAGCAAGGTTTCCCTCAATTCCATCAACTTGAACACCATACGCCCGAATTTTCTCTAACACGTTCTCAAGTGGAAGCGAATTGTAATGCTGGTATAAATCAGCGCCAAGCATTGTTGGAATGGTCTTTGTTTTTAATGCTGTTCCCCGATAGCCATGCAAAAAGATTCTTGCTCCTTGTTTGGCAAAGCCTTCTGCAATAGCAGCTCCGATTCCATAAGGATTGTTTACACCGGTAATTAAAACCACTGTATCTTTTAAACCAAATAAATCATTGTTCATAAAAACTTCTTTTGTGCTCTTTTTTTCTTTTTTTGCGGCAATTTGGGGAATTCGTTGACCATATTTGTTTATTAGCACATTTTTACTATCAAGTTTTCCATTACCAGTCTGGAGTTTAGCGCACCGGAAACCAAGTCTATGTTTGCATTGAGCAACTGAGTAAAAATTTCTGACAGGAATTTGTTATCAAATTTTAAAGACTGTTCGTAAAGTTTGTATGCTCTGTACGAGTGCATACTCGTGAATATTTCAGGAATATTTTTATCTCCATTTTCTATTATGCTTTGAAATTTTTGATAAGAAACAGCTCCCTTGATTCCGGTAAATTCAGCAGCACTTTTTATTTTCAAGATTTCTTTTATTTTTTTGGCTGCCGTATATAACATTGAAAGTTCCTGTGAACTACGGCTATCATTGTTAACTTTATCCAGAAGTATATTCAAACTCAGAAAAGCTTCCTTCTTATTTCTGGATGAGATAGCTTCGGCAAATGTCCAATTTGCCATATCAAAAGTTTTTGAACAGATGGTTTTGCACTCTTCCAGTTCTATATTATTATTATTGCCAGTATAAGCTATTATTTTATCAAGTTCGTTATATAATCTGCTACTGTCAAATCCTACAGTTGCTGCTATGTACTCTACCGCATCAAAAGAAATTGTTTTATTATACTTTCCGAGATATTCTTTTATTTTTGAAAAAAGTTCATTTTGTGATGTTTTTTTACCAGCTTTGACTTTATTAAATTCAAAAACTTGTCCATGCTTTTCAAAAAACTTATAAAGAGGATTTTTCTTAGCCAGATCATGGCCATTTATTAATACTTTTGTCCTGCCATTATGCAGTTCGGCTTCCAGCGAATTGATGATAGTCTGAATCATATCTTTTAATTCGCTGTTTTTCTTCCCGTCAAGCTGGTCAAAGAAGGTAATATTTTTAAGCCATATCCCTTTTTTGTCACACAAAAGCGGCGGTGTATTCAGCACATTCAAAAAGCTTTCCAGAACCTGAAGAGGTTTTATTCCATCTTTCTCTGCATTAATTGTTTCAAACGCCATTTCGTCGCCAAGAGATGCCTTAATAGCTGCAGCTGTTTCAACAGCCTCTCTCCTCAAAGCTGAATCATCATCGCCTGTAAATAATAAAAAGTTTTGCATGGTAATTTTATTCATACATTTTGGGCACTGTTTATACGGTTTCAGAGCATGTATAAAAGGTTAAGGCATTATTCTCAGAATAATAGCCTGGTCAATTTTGAGTTATTTTTGCGATTTATATCAAAGAATTCAGCTATTTTCATTTGGACGTATTCTTTTATACTCTCTTGAGTCAATTTTTTGTTAATTTTTAAAATTTAAACAGTTGCACTTGACATTTGAAAGCGTGAATTGTAATATCCACGGGCTCTTTTGTTTCATTATTCAGATATTGCTCTAAAATAAATCCATCTTTTTCAAAAAATAATGTAACAGGATATTTTGAGTAACAAATACTTATTTCAGAGTTATTGATCTCCACCTTTGCATCAATTAAATCACGCACCCATTTGAGGTTGGGGATATTAACTACTTCATTTATTTTATCTGTAAATAAGAAATACTTTTTCCCTGATTTAATCCTAATATAGTTCCCCAGTTCCAGAGCTAAATTTTTTACAATTAATAACTCAACATCATTTTTTATATCGAACTGTTTGTCTATTTTCTCAAGTATGTTTTTGTATTTAGCCTCGTTTAATCTTTTCCTATACTGTTTGCCAATATCTCTAATAATGTGAGTATTATCATTATATGGGTCTATAAACCAGATTTTTTGTTCTAAGATATTAATGCCAAAATAGTCGTCCCGTTTTTTATAATTATCAATGGTTTTTACTTCCAAGAACTCGGCAAACATTTTCTGATATTTTTCCCATAGCTCTATATAATCGTCTCTGAATTTCTGTACATATTTCTGATTTATTTTGGCATTGGAGAAATAATTTTTTGCTTGTTTTGAGTGCCTGTCTTTCTCTTTGGCAAGCTCCTCGCCAAATTCCTTTTTGAAATTACTCAGACTTTTTTCCTCAAAATCAAAATATCGTTTGATAAATTTATCATTAAGAAAGATTGCTTATACAGGATTCAAGAGATTGTTCGGAACTTTCTTTAATTTTAAAGTCCTCTTTCTTGAATCTTGAAAGATTGAGTGGATCTTTCGGTGCTCTTATGTATTCATAAAAAAGAAACAATATTCTGAATTTGTTGTAATTGCAGAAATTAACAAACTGAGCACCAGTATCAAAGGGATTAAATCCTTCTAATAAGTTAATTTGCCTAACTTGGGAAGAAAAAAACTTATCTTTGAACTCTTTTCGATCATAGATATTAACCGCAGTTTCGAAGAACGATTTTGGAAGCTTTTCTTGTTCAATCTTAGTTAAAAGCAAATAGAATAACTCTAACAATTTTTCTAATATATTAAACTTTGAAATTAGTTCTTGCATATTATTTTAACAATTTATTTCTCTTGTTGTTTGGCAAGTAATTTTCTGTGGATACAATTGGTTTTCCAAGTTCTTTTTCCAATTCTTTTCTTGCGATACCTGCCACTTTACCGCCTCTTTCGGCATCTTTTTTTAATTTAGAAACTCCTGTTGAATTTTCTGTGCGATGAATTTCCGTTGTTGATCTCTCCCCAAGCATGGAGAAGATCAATTCAAAATCATCCATGTGATCACGAAGGTTTTCTCGTTTCAGCCCCTTGAGTTTTTTGTATTCAGAAGGCGTAACTCCAAAAGTAGCCTTGGAAATTTCAGCAGTGAGTATCTCATAGTCCTTTTGTTCTTTTGCGCCTCTTTTCTGCCATTCGTCGGTAAGCTCTTCACGAATTGCAATTCCTCGCATCCGTTTTTCAATCCAATCATCAGGGTAGCCTTTGAGCTTGTAGAGAAGTCTGGTTCTTTTGGTTGCCAGTTCCGGGTTTTCTATTTCCTGAACTCGTTCATATCCGACTTTTGCCAGCCAACGCTTAAATGGTTCTGCTTTGGGCGAAGGAATGGATTGAATAATACGGAAAATTCCTTCTGTATTGGCGCAATTAATCTTCTGGACTCCACCCGCAGTTTGAATAGAAAGGGGGGTGGCAATTTGCCCCCACCCTTCAGAGAGCTCAGTATCCCGTCTGCGCATATCTTTAATATAACCTGTTGGTTGAACTGAATCAGTTAATGCTGTGACTACATCCTCAATGACAAACCACCACTCATTTTGATAAAGTGTTTTTCTAATTTTTACGCCTTTGAATAAAGCTATTTTTGCTGTTTCCATAATTATCTATTCCCTGAGAATTATTAACGGTTATAATGATTTCCTTCTTTTTACGACGGAATAAACGTCTGCTTTGTATTAAGATTTGCTATAGTAATGGTTAATAATTTTATTGCGTCTTCCACGTCTTTAAGGTCAACCATTTCTACCGGGGTATGCATATATCTGTTTGGAATACATATCAGTGCAGTAGCTACTCCATTTTTTGTGAGCTGAATTGCAGTTGTATCAGTTCCTCCTGAAGCTCTGTATCCTGCATCCTCCTGATATTTGATTTTTCTTTTCTTTGCTATCTCTCTCATTTTTTTGCCAAGGATAATATTGTTATCAGCATTTCTTGCAAGTATAGGACCTTCTCCGAGCTTTGTAGAACCGAAATGTTTTACATTAAGATCAGGGGTGTCTATAGCAAATCCGACATCTATAGCAAATCCGACATTTGGTGTTATATTAAATGCGGCAGTTTGAGCTCCTCTGATTCCTAATTCTTCCTGAACTGTTCCAACACAATATACTCCTATATTTTTAAGCTTAATTTCTTCTTTTAATCTGCGAATTGTTTCCGCGGCTATAAAGGCGCCTATTTTGTCGTCAAGCCCTTTGGAGACTATTCTATTGTTTTTAAGTTCCTTGTAATTGGGTTTTACAGCAACTGGATCTCCTACTGTAACTAATTTTTCGGCTTCCTTCTTAGTTGAAGCCCCAATATCTATCCAGAGGTCTTTCGCATCTATAGATTTATCTCTTTCATTTTGCGGCACAAGATGTATAGGTTTTTTCCCTATGATTCCTGCTACTTTTCCTTTTTCTGTTAAGATGTCAACCTCTGTTCCCGGGAGCGTTATTTTGTCTATTCCACCCACTTGCCTGAAATATATATAACCATTTTCACAGATATGAATGACTTGAAACCCGATTTCGTCATAATGCCCGGCCAGCATTACTTTGAATGGAGCTTTTTCATTTATTATTCCGATAGTATTCCCCATCACATCTGTGCTGACTTTGTCGCAGAAACTTTCCAGATACTTTTTAAATATTCTGCAAGCTTCGATTTCAAACCCTGACGGAGAGGATGTGTTTAATAGTGCTTTTAAAAATTCAGAACTTTTTTTATTTAACATAGTAAGAATTCCTAATAATTATGTCGTAGTTTTTCATATGCCAAAACTTTTTATAAAATTATACAGTTTGCGGACGAAGTCAATGAAATTGTTTATTTTTATAGCTAATTTTTGTTAGTAGACTATTTCTATTTTGTAGCGGATCATCAAATGCTGTGTGGGTACAATCCTACGATATAAACCACAATTCTGCCAGTATGGCGTATAGGTATTATTTTATGTGTAGGCGGCATGAATGTGAGGTATTCCTCTGCTTCTTGTCGATTAGCAAACCCCGGCCACCCTAATGCACTTTCATACAATATGTTATGTAAATAGTTTTGTGTTAAGGCACTCATTCCTCTTGCTAACCATTTGCTCAAATCAAATGATACATGAGGCGACATCATATAGTCAAATTCTATTGGAGATAGGCAACTTAACAGAGATAAATCGGCTCTTGTTGGTATATGGGGCTCTAGGGGGCGAGGAGAATAAGGTTCACGAATTTCATTGAGAATACGTCGATATATTTTATAACAATCTTTGCAAAAGATATCTGACTCATTAGCCTTGTTGTTTTTTGATATTGCTTCAAGACATAGTGCGCAGTAAAAGATTGGCATGTAGCCATGAGAATTTCCACCCACGCCACTGTTCCATAAAGTACAAGGTTTAGCGTTAGAACAGTTATGCTAGTATAATTTCTCAGGATATCCATTCTGCGAAAAGAATATGTAAGTAATCTTGTTATTGTTACAGATAATTCTAATACTGTTACCGCAAAGTGGTTTAATTACAAAAAACTTTCAAAGAAAAATAGCTGGAAAAGTCAACGAATTCTATTATTTTAGTAATGGTTTTTTGGGCGAAAATGAAATGGTTCTGTTTAATCGGAATCGAAAACTAAAACGGACGAGATACAGCTTATCGCTTTAAATTTTATGTTTGTTCCTATAATCTGCTAATAAATGGTAAATAGTTATGATTTTTGATGAAATAATTATGTGTGCGAAGGATGCCAGAGAGCGCATTTCCAATTTAAAAAGGCATCTTAAGATAAAAGAAAAGATACAGACTAAGAAAGATATAGAACAAAAGATGCTTGCTCGCGACTTTTGGGACAACCGTGAAAAAGCACAGGCTTTCATGGCTGATCTTAGTCTTGCAAAAACCGTTTTGGATAACTTTGAAAAACTCTCCAAAGATGTTGAAGATTTTTCTGCAATGACAGAACTGTTAAAAGAATATCCCGGTGATGAAAATCTGAAAGAATCAGAGATGCTGTGGAAAGAACTTTCTGAAAAACTCGACAAAGCAGAACTTATCAGCTTTTTATCCGGTAAGTATGACAAAAACAATGCTTTTATTTCAATTCACGCAGGGGCGGGAGGAACAGAATCTTGCGATTGGACAAATATGCTGCTTAGAATGTACAGGCGCTGGGTTGAAAGAAGGGGATGGAAAGAGGAGCTTGTAGATTTTCAGCCCGGTGAAGAGGCTGGAGTTAGGAGCGTTACGTTGCTGGTTAAAGGCGATTTTGTTTACGGCTACGCAAAGGCTGAACGCGGTATTCACAGGCTGGTGAGGATTTCACCTTTTGACAGTAATGCCAGACGTCATACGTCTTTTGCTTCTGTAGATGTAATGCCTGAATTTGCTGACGATGATGAAGATATAGAAATTGAAGAAAAAGACCTGAGAATAGATACCTATAGGAGCAGTGGGGCAGGGGGACAGCATGTAAATAAGACTGACAGCGCGATAAGAATTACCCATTTGCCTACGGGAATTGTCGTTGCATGCCAGATAGAACGTTCTCAGCATAAAAACCGTTCTACAGCCATGAAAATGCTGAAAGCCAAGCTTTACGCTTTAAAGGAAGATGAAAAGAAAGAGGAAGCAAGCAAGATAAGCGGAGAAAAAACTGAAATGGGCTGGGGAAACCAAATCAGGTCGTACGTCCTTCATCCATACCAAATGGTTAAGGATTTAAGAACAGGCGTGGAAACCAGTAATACTTCAGCCGTACTTGACGGTGACTTGGATCAATTTGTAGATGCCTGGATTAAAAGCAAATGAACTTGCGGAAGAATTTATTGTGTTATGATTTGTTAGCAGAAGGTAAAACATTATGCTTGTTCTACAAAAATCCATCCTTCGGAAAGATATATATAAAGAATAGGTTTTAAAGACATCGACAAGTGGACGATATTAAAAATTGGGCTTAATAATCAATTATTGCTTAAATTATACATAATATATATTATGCGACGTTGGATGTGGGATAGATTAAACATTTATGGATGGATAGGAATTCTTCTATAGTTTAAGAGACTCTTCTAATCCCAGTTGACAAAGAAGGATTATATCCGGAAATAAACTAGGCGATTTACCCATTAAATTTAAAAATAAGCATGGTTATATCATCTGACTGTATTGCACCTGCAGTATACTGATCAATAGCTAATTTTACATTATTAATAATATTCGATACCGCTTCATTCTTGTTTTTATCAAGGACGTCTATTAGTTTTTCTTCAGAAAATTGAGTATCATCAATATTCATAGCTTCAGTAACTCCATCAGTATACAGAAAGAATATATCTTCAGGTAAAAGCTTAAGTCTATTCCCGACGTAATTTACATCTGCCATGATTCCTAATGGTGGACGAGTATCTTCTGTAGAAAAATAAAAAAAACCCTTATTAGCTGTATGAATCAGCGGTGGAGTATGGCCAGCATTACAATATTCAAGAACTCCTGTTTCTATATTAAGAATACCTAAAAAAAATGTTACAAACATAAAAGATTCATTTTCCTTACACAAATCCTCATTCATAGCAGTAAAAACTTTAACAGGATCCATAGTAAGACTTATCTTAGCTCTCAATAATGTCTTAGCAACAGCCATAAACAAAGCTGCAGGAACTCCTTTTCCTGATACATCCCCTATCGCAAAACAGAGATGCTTTTTATCTATAAAGAAAAAATCATAAAGATCTCCCCCAACTTCTCTTACAGGAATCAGAGTTGCGTATAAATCTATTTGTTTCACGTTTGGAAATCTATGAGGGAGTAAACCTTGTTGAATTTCGTAAGCAATACTAAGCTCTTGTTCTATCTTCTCCTTAGCCGCAGTAATTTTCTGCAAATTAGTTATATATTTTTTCAAGCTTTCCTGCATAATATGAAATGAGTAACTTAATGTGCCTATTTCATCTGCAGAAGAAATTTCCGGCAGCTTGACATGAAAATTCCCTCTGCCTATTTTATGAGCAGCTTTCGCTAGAGTACGAAGGGGCATAGTCATTTTGCTAGCTAAAATGATTATGAGTATTAATATTAGTATGTAGCCACCCAGACCTATAGCAAAAAGCTTAAGAGTAATCATCTTCAGATCATGAAAAAGCTCATCTTCAGAAATTACTATTCCTAAAGACCATCCTGTTGTCCACACCGGTTGATAATAAGTATATACCATCCTATTTAATGTACGCGAAGAAAAGTATCTAACAAATCCCGCTTTTCCAGCTGTCATGTTTTCGATAATTGACTTTTTAGCAGAATCCTTATCAACAAGACGGAAGATATTCATGCCTTCTCTGTAATACTTGTTTGGATGAGCTATAATATTCCCTTTTGATGAAATGAGAAAAGCATAATCTGACTTGTATCTGCTATCAATAGCAGAAATTATACTTGCTAATGAATCAAGGGCTATATCGCATTCAACAACCCCACAGAACTCTCTTGTGTCATTTATATTTTTAAAAATAGGCTCCGAATAGGTAACCATAAATATAGATCCCATTCTACCAAAATATGGTTCACTCCAGACTCCGCGTCCTGATTTTTTGGGTTCCGTATACCAATCCCATTTGAAATAATCATATTCAGGGGTACCTAAATTTAGGTATTTAATACCTTTTTTTGATTTATAAAACGCGGGGCCAAAGTAGTATTTTTCTTTTTTGAATTTGTATGGTTCGAATGCGATTGCGCTTCCATGAATTGTGGGATGTTTTTCGACTATTGATCGCAACATTGATAACAATTCATTCTCAGTTGGGCTGGAAAATTCAATGCAAGATGCCATATCTTCAGATATTCTCTTCGCAATACTTAGAGAAAAACCTATACGATCTGAAATAAAACTCCCCATGGTTCTTACATTTTCAAAGGTATTTTCTAAGATCAGTTTTTTTGAAATATAGTAATTACAGAATAAAACTGTGAGAAATACGATGACTACGCATGTCATCATATAGAAGCTGAGCTTAAGCGCAAAACTATGTCTAATGTTGATTTTCATGTAACTTTATTTCTCTTCAAAAATAGTAACTAACCATTAAATTTAAAAATAAGCATGGTTATATCATCTGACTGTATTGCACCAGCGACATGCTGATCAACAGCTAATTTTACATCATTAACAATATTTGACACTGTTTCATCTTTATTTTTATTCTTATCAAGGACATCTATTAGTTTTTCTTCAGAAAATTGAATATCATCAATATTCATAGCTTCAGTAACTCCATCAGTATATAGGAAGAATATATCTTCAGGTAAAAGTTCAAGTCTATTGCCAGTGTATTTTATATCTGCTATGATTCCCAGCGGTGGACCAGCATTTTTTGTATGAAAATAATAAAAACCCTTATTGGCCGTGTGAATGAGCGGTGGGTTATGACCGGCATTACAGTATTCAAGAACTCCAGTTTCTATATCAAGAATTCCTAAAAAGAATGTTACAAACATATAGGATTTGTTTTCCTTACACAAATCATTGTTCATAGCATTAAAAATTTCAGCAGGATCTCTAATAAAACTCACCTTAGCTCTTAATAATGTTTTAACAACAGCCATAAACAAAGCCGCGGGAACTCCTTTTCCTGACACATCTCCAATTGCAAAACAAAGATGTTTTTCGTCTATAAAGAAAAAGTCATAAAGATCTCCACCGACTTCTCTTGCAGGAATCAGAGTTGCATATAGGTCAATTTGCTTTAGGCGCGGAAATTTTTGAGGCAGTAAGTTTTGCTGTATTTCGCGAGCTATACTGAGTTCTTTTTCTATCTTTTCTTTAGCTGCAGTAGTTTCCTGTAAATTAGTTATATACTTTATCAGGTTCTCCTGCATAATATGAAATGAGTGACTTAATGTGCCTATTTCATCTGTAGAAGAGATTTTCGGTAGTTTGACCTGAAAATCCCCCTCCCCTATTCTATGACTGGCACTCGCCAGAGTACGAAGAGGTTTTGTCATTTTATTAGCTAAAACAGCTATAAGTATTAATGTTAATATATAACCAATCAATCCTATAACAAAAATCTTAAAAGTAACTGCATTCAAATCACGAAAAAGTTCATCTTCAGGAATCACAATTCCTAAAAACCATTTTGTATTTTCAATTTCAAGCGGCTGATAATAGATATATAACATCTTGTTCTTTTTCGAAGAAAAGTATTTAACAAATCCTGTTTTTCCAGCAATCATATTTTCGATTATCGATTTTGCATCAGGATCTACATTTTCTATGGATTTAAGGATATTCTTGCCTGATTTAAAGTCTTTACCTGGATGGGCTATAATATTTCCTTTTGATGAAATAAGAAAAGCATAATCTGTATCATATCTATGATCATCAGTGCCGTAGACCATATCTACCAAGGAATCAAGAGCTATATCACATTCAACAACACCACAAAATTCCCTTTCGCCATCTATATTTTTAAAAATAGGTTCTGAATAGGTAACCATAAATACACCTCCTCCTGTACCAAAATATGGTTCACTCCAGAGTCCGTGTCCTGATTTTTTAGGTTCTGCATACCAATCCCATTTGAAATAATCATATTCAGGAGTACCTATATCTACGTATTTAATTCCATATTTTGTCTTACAAAAAGCAGAACAAAAATAATATTTATCTTTATTGAATTTATATGGCTCAAATGCAATAACACCTCCATGAATTATTGGATGTGTTTGAATTATTGTCTGCAGCATTGATGATATTTCGTTTTCAGTTTGGGTGGAAAATTCAATGCAATCTGCTATGTCTTCGGTTATCCTTTTAACAATATTTAAAGTATCAGTTATACGAAGGGATGTAAAATTTATTAAGTTTTTTACATTTTCAAAAGTACTTTCTAAAACCAGTTTTTTCGAAACATGATAATTGTAAATTAGTATCCCGACAAATATGATGACTACACACGTTATCATATAAAGACTGAGCTTAAATGCAAAACTGCGTCTAATACTAATTTTCATGTAATTTTCTCTTAATTTGTACTTCTACGTTAGTATAGACTAAATGAAGCAGACTGCAATATTTCACAGTTGCAAAAAATAAAATATATTCAAAATGATTCAGTTTCTGAAAACTGATGATATATTCTTAAAAAAAAATTAGTCAGATTTGATATAATAGTCAAAAGGTCATTTCAAAATCAGATACAAATAATTTTTAGAAGAAAACCGCATGAAAAAAAACCTAATTATACTATTGTTATTATTGGCAATTGTATACGCGAGTGCTGAGTATGTAACATCTACTGTTGACGGGGGTATAATAAGTAAACTGTCAAAAGTTGGACAGACTATAAAAAAAGGAGAAATGCTTGTAATTTTCTATCAAACCGGCATTAATGCAGAAATTGATGCCCTACAAGCTGACATTGAATCGGTTAAGGAATTGTTAAAAACTAAAAAGTTGGATGTAGAAAGAGCCAATAAATTAGTTCATAGGGGGGTGACTCAGGCTGAATTGGAAGATTGTATTTATGACGAAAACGAGGCAAGATGCTTATTAAAGAAAAGAGAAGCAGAGTTAAGAAAACTTGAAAACGATAAAACACTCCGTTTTATTCCTGCCCCATGCGATTGCAAAATAGTGGAAGTCTACCTGATCGAAAATGTAGGAACATATGTAGGTCAGAGAATATTGCGAATCGAAAAATTAAATTAATAACTCAAATTGATGTTAATATTCTTAGTAAATATTTCCTAAAAACACATTATTAAAGCCTCTGTTATTTGCATACCTCTTTAAACTATAAAGTGTTTCAGGTGGAGTTCTTTTGCTGTCAAAATATTTATAGGTAGGAAAAAAAGCTGAAAAATGAATAGGCACGGTTTTTGATAAATTTGACTCAATCCAATCAAGAAATTTTCCTACTATCTCCTTAGAATCGTTTTTCTGCGGGATAATCAAATTTGTAATTTCAATATGTTTTCCAAGTCCAAACAGGTATTTAACAGAGTCAAGAACCGGTTGAAGCCGGCCTTTAGTCATGTCCTTGTAAAATTCTTCAGAAAATCCTTTAACATCAATATTGGCAGCATCTATAAATGGATAAAAATATTCTCTAGCTTCCTTGGCTATATATCCATTAGAGACGAGCACTAATGGAATATTGTGTTTCCTAGCTTCTTTTGCTATGTCTAATGCATATTCAACCCAAACAGTAGGCTCATTGTAGGTAAAAGCTATGGACTTACAACCTGTTTCAAAAGTTTTTTTAATAATAAAGTCAGGAGTAATTATTTCCGAAGGAGGCTCTTTTATCTCGGGTACATTTTTGGAAATTTCAAAATTCTGGCAGAAACTGCAGTCAAAATTGCAGCCATAAGTACCGATGGAATATGTCCATGTTCCCGGCATGAACATAGCAAGAGGTTTTTTCTCGATTGGATCAACGTGAAGCGCTACAGGAGTTCCATAAACAAGAGAAAAAAGTTTTCCTCCAATATTCTTCCTGACTTTACAGAATCCCAAAGCTTCATTGCTAATAGTACAATGCCATGGGCAGAGATAGCATTTCACATCAAGGGAGTTCGCATCACCAAGATGGTGCCAAAACAGTGCTTCTTTAAACATAGAAGTTACCCGTGTTTTTTTTCGAATTCATACATAAAATCTACAAGAGTTTCAACTCCCTCGAGCGGCATAGCATTATACATACTGGCTCTTATTCCTCCAACAGCCCTATGCCCTCTTAATCCAATAAGACCTATTTTTTCAGCTTCTTTCAAAAACATTTCATCAAGCTTTTCGGTTGGAAGCTTGAAAACTATATTTACCCTGGAGCGATGAGAAGACTCAATAAAATTGTTATAAAAATTTGAAGAGTCAAGGCATTCATAAATAACTTCAGACTTTACGGTATTAATTCTGTCCATTACTTCTATTCCACCCTGTTCCAGAAGCCAGTCAGTAATCAGCATGAGCAAATATATAGAAAAAGTCGGCGGAGTGTTGTACATGGACTTTTCATAAATATAAATGGTATAGTCCAACATAGCAGGAAGATTTTTCTTTTTCGCTCTTTCAGCAAGGTTGCGCTTAATAATAACAATAGAAAGCCCTGTAGGTCCTAAAACTTTTTGCGTGCTGGCATAAATAAGATCAAAAAGATTTACTTCTATATTCTTGGTCATTATGTCAGTAGACATGTCTGCAACTAAAGGAATGCCATTGTCTATTTCCGGATACGAATGGTATTGAGTGCCTTCAATAGTATTATTTGTGGTTATATGAACGTACGAAGCATCAGTAGCCGGTTTCCATTTTCTGTAATTTGGAATCCTGTCATAATGAGTTTCTTTACTGGAAGCTATAATCTTTACTTCTCCAAATTTTTTTGCTTCAACTATGGCCTTTTCTGACCAATATCCAGTGTCGATATATTCAGCAAAACCACCAGGATTCATTAAATTCATAGGCAGCATAGCGAACTGCATGCTGGCTCCACCTTGAACAAAACATATAGCATAATCATCACTTATTTCCATGAGCTTCCTGATATTTTCTTCCGTCTTGTCTATAATGGTACTGAATTCAACTGTCCTGTGAGATAATTCGGTAATCCCTATGCCCATAGAATCATAATTGGTAAATTCCTTTTGAATTTTTTCCATAACGGAGAATGGAATCATTGTGGGGCCAGCCGAAAAGTTAAAAATCTTCATATGCAAACTCCAAATAAGCTATTTTTCTCAATCTTTTTTAACGTATTTCACCTGTTATAAAATAAAAGTGCAATTATACTAAATCCGATTGAATTTCCAATATTTATTGATAAAAACAATTTTTTCTCTTATACTTAAAAAAAGCTTAATTTTAATTATATTTAAGGACGACTGAATGGAAGAAAACATTGTAAGAAATCAAAACAGAGAAAAATCTTTATTAAGTTCAAGCGCGGGATTGATTGCAGCCGTAGTCATTATCGTACTTTTCGTATTAACAGCAACGTTCTTTAAGTCCGTAGTATTCGGTCTCTTATTGGCATATTTGTTTCTACCGATTCAGGAATGGTATAAGAGTTATTTTCTCCAAAATAAACTCGTAGCATATACGGCAATGCTTATTTCTTCATTTTTCAATCCGATTACAACACCATTGAGTACTATAAAAAATAAAGCTTTTAGATTTTTCAATTTTTCCGGTAAAGTTCAACTTTTAACTGAAAAGGAAATAAAAGAACAAAAACTTGTCGTAAAGTCATGCAAACTTACCATGTTTACAGTATTTATAATCTTTATATTCGCTCTTGCCGGCATAATATGGCTATCAACATCTTATCTTACAAGCGCTACAAAGTCTATTTCGAGTTGGGCTCAGAAAACTACTACGGATTATGAGAACCATTTAAAAATAGAAAGCAAAACAAGCCTAATAGAAGATTCGGATAATGATTCCGCATTTAAACGATTTGTAAAAGCTGTGTCTTATAAACTGGAAGAAGCTAAACCAAAAATTGGAAAGTTTGAAGTTATCAAATTCGTAAAAAGATTCTTGGAAGTTAATTTATCCAACCCTGATAATATAAGAATGCTAATGGGAGATATCTATAAAAAAACTGAAGGATTTTTCTCTTATACAGCAGGAGCGATAGGAACTATTTTCTTTATAATACTGAATACAATTTTTACCTTTTTCTTTTTTGCTTTTTTCTTGAATAAACTTGCAACTTTCCGCTCAAAAGTAGGCAAAAAAAACACACCCGGGCAATATTTGACAGATGCATTACTTAACAGCAGCTGGTTTCCTCATACAGAAAAATCGGCAAAAGAACGAAGTGCAGAAATACTTGATAATATATTAAACAAACTCAAAATATGGATAAGAGGCTATTGCATAATCATAATAATAGAAACTTGTTTTTACGCAACATCTTTTACGCTGATAGGAGTTCCTTTCGGACTTATTTTGGGGTTAATAGCAGGCTGCACCATACTATTACCATATATAGGCCCAATATTGAGTGCGCTTCTTACTATAACAATTTGTCTTGCTCTCGGGGATATAAGCATGATACAAATTCTGTTTGTAATTCTTTCTTATATATTCATGACTGGAATACTGGACCAACTGTTTATATATCCAGCTGTAGTAGGTGGTTCTCTTGGATTAAATGAACTGGAAACTATTGTAGTAGTACTTCTTGGAGGAATGCTGTTTGGCATAACTGGTATGATTTTCGCAGTACCGGCAACCTCAATAATAAAATACCTTATACCAGAAGTATATAAATTGATAAGCAATAAACAAAGAGGTTGAATAAAAGATAAAGCAAAATCAGTTTTGTAAGTGTAGTGTGAAAATATGGTTCATGATACTTATTGAATTGATTTGCTTATGTTCGTCAAACATTTAACCGTTATATTTAAGTATAAGCATGGTTATATCATCTGATTGCGTTATGCCAGACACATGCTGTTCAAGAGCTATTTTTACATTACTAACAATATTCGGTACCGCTTTATCCTTGTTCTTATCAAGTACATCTATTAGTTTTTCTTCAGAAAATTGTATTTTATCAATATTCATGGCTTCGATAACTCCATCCGTGTACAGGAAAAATACATCCTCAGGTAAAAGCTCGAGTTTATTTCCAACATAATTCACATCTTTTACACTTCCCAATGGTGGATACGAATTTTTTGTACGATGATAATAAAAGCCCTTATCAACTGTGTGAATTAGTGGTGGGTTATGTCCAGCATTACAGTATTCGAGAACTCCTGTTTCTATGTTAAGAATACCCAGAAAGAACGTTACAAACATATAGGATTTATTATCCTTACACAAATCCTCATTCATAGTATTCAAAATCTTAGCAGGATCCATAGTAAAGCTTATTTTGACGTTCAATAATGTTTTGACAACAGCTATAAGCAATGCTGCGGGAACTCCTTTTTCTGATACATCTCCTACCACCAAACAAAGATGTTTTTCATCTATAAAGAAAAAATTATAAAAGTTCCCTCCTACTTCTTTTGCAGGAATCAAGGTCGCATATAAATCAAATTGCTTTAGGTGCGGAAATTTATGAGGAAGCAAATTTCGCTGTATAGCACTAGCTATACTGAATTCTTTCTCAATTCTTTCTTTAGCTGCAGTCATCTTTTGTAAATTAGCTATATATTTTTTAAGATTTTCCTGCATAACACAAAATGCACGGTTTAATGCACCTATTTCATCTTTAGAAGAAATTGATGACAATTTCGCTTTAAACTCCCCTTTACCTATTTCATGAGTAGCACTCGCCATAGTACGAAGATGAATTGTAATTCTATTAGCTAACATAATTATCGCAACTAACACCAACGCACAACCGACCAACACTATAATAAAAAGTCTTAAAGTAATAATATTCAAATCAGAAAAGAATTCATCTGCAGGAATAACTACTCCTACAGACCATCCTGTCTCTTTTAAAGGTGCGTAAGATACAAAACACTTTTTTTTCAAGGTATAAGAGTAATATTCCTCAAAACCGTATTGTCCGTTAATCATTTTTTCTCCAAGTTCTTTTAATTTGGAATTTCTCTTGTTTTCAGCTAAAGAAAAGATATTTTCCTTCAATCTGTAATCCATATTTTTGTGTCCAATAAAAACACCTTTTGATGATAAAATGAAAATATATCCATTTTTAAATATCTTTATGCTATCTAAAAAATTTCCCAGCCAGTCTAAATCAATATCAGACGTAACGACTCCGCAAAATTCTCTCCTTCCGTTAATTATTCTGTAACAAGGTTGAGAATATGTTACCATTAATATCTCTCCACCTCCTTTATCAAAGTATGGTTCACTCCATACACCCTTATTCAACTTCTTAGGAATAATATACCAATCTTGTTTGAAATAATCGTAATCCTTACCATTACTAACATCTTGATATTTTACAACGCCTCCCGGCTTGTAAAAATATGGATCAAAATAATATTTAGCTTTATCAAACATATAAGGTTCAAAAGATATTCCACAACCATAAACCTCATAATTGCTCTCGACACTCTTCTTTAATAATTCCAATAAATTTTTCTCGTTTAAATGACTACTATATTCAACAAAATTCGGTATATCTTCTGCAATCTGTTGGGCTGAACAAAGTGCATCACTTATTTTTGATATAGGCAGTGCTGCTATAACCTTAGCATTTTCCTCTATCTTTTCTAAAATAATGTCTTTAGAAACATTGTAATTATATATCAAGACTGATAGGAAAGTAATTACAAAACACGTTAGAATATATAAACTAAGCCTAAATGCAAATCTGTATTTTACTCTTGTTTTGTTCATACTCTTATTCTCTTATGTTATTATAATGGCACATTTAAAGTTAATGGGTTTTACGCGAAAAAACTAAAGGCGAAGTTTTTTTAAACAGATGAAACAACTTCAATATCAATAAAAGACATAAAAAATAGAATCTATGATATCGATTGTACAAGCCTCCCTTTAATTAGAAATTATTTTTTTTCGTTACAGCATTATAAATCAGAGCAATTATTAGTCCTCCTATAGCTCCATCAAGAAAACCCCATAAAGCGCCAATTATGCTGCCGAAAAAACTTTGTGAATATCCGATATAGATAGAAGACATTACATCGACAAATTTTCCACACCATCCAAACATAGAAAACCACCCGGCAAATAATGTACATAAGCCCCATGTAGCACCAAATGCAATTGTCAGTCCTTTTAAACTTAGTTTTTGCATATACTCACCTTTAGCCCTTTCTTAATTTGTTTTTTTACAAATTTTTGCTTGCTGACTTTTGACGTTTTATATCATCTGTCATTATTAATGCTAGCTATATATAGCTGTTAGTCAAGAAAAGAAACGGAAATTGTAACCTGCAAAAATAAACATCTTATGTAAAAGGACATACAAACTTTTTACAGTCTATTTATACTCTTCCCATAATGAACGCAGAAAATGATAATATATTAAAGAATTCTAATATTACTTATGTAAGAACTGTCTGACTTATTTTCTACAGTTAGTAGAGATTTTCAGGATTTTTTTAGGCTGAGAAAGTTTCCGGAGATCAAAATGTAGTGCCAATAAATTATTTTAAATACCGACATTGAAAGCATCCTTGATGAATAATAATATGGTAGTGATAAAAGAAAGTCGGCAAATACGAATACTTGCAAATAGTAGAAAGTTATCGAAATAAAGAAGGCAGTATACGACAAAAAGTAATGCTTTTAGGCTTTCTTTGAACTGTTCTGTAAAACTTTACGGCAGGCTTTCCAAAAAGCAAAGCATATCCAAATATGTGATCTTTTGGAATATCCAATACTTCTCTTAATTCTGGTACAAGATAATCAATAAGCCACTTAGCCAACCCTACCCAAAGAGTTCCTAACCCCATACAGTTAGCTAACATTTCGAAATTGGTAAGGGCTATTATACAATCATCCAATGGAGTAACACAATTCTCAGGACAAGAAGCTACAACCATGTGAGGAGCATCTCGAAAAATCCCATCAACTTTTTCATTATCCCATCTTTTCATAATTTCCGGGAAAAACTCAGAACCATCAGAAAGTTTGTTTTCAGTAATAACTATTCGCAGTTTATCATACGCCACTTCTTTGAATTTCTCCATTTTTTTATATTCATCTATTATTGTAAAATGAACATTCATTGCATTGCATCCTGTAGGCGCATACGAAGCAGCATTAATAAGTTCAATTATTTCTTTCTTGTCAATGTTCTCCTTTTTAAATCTTCTGGTAGAACGTCTTCCCTTTATAAGAAGTTCCATTTGCTCCGGGTCCGGGAAATTGGCATCTATTTCTATTGAATTCTCAGGTTCAAAACCAAGTATAGAAATAGCCTCTCCAGGACATACGGCTAAACAGTGCTGGCATTTTATACAATTTTTTTCTTTGCTTTGCGGTATAAAAGGAAAATCTTTCTCCATCTGAATGATTTCAACAGGACATTCTTTTACGCATTGATGGCACTTAATGCATTTTTCCTTATTTACTTTAAAATCCAGCATATGTTCCTCCTAATATTTAACTTTTTCATTCCCTGTTCTTGAAAAGTAAACATTTAATTTTACTTTGTATATTGTATATTCGATCGTATATCATTCTATAGAATTTTCACTAAAAATCCAGACATTAAAGACTCAAATGTTATAGATTGTTAAGAACTTATGGAAGAACTAAAAAGAACTCCTCTTTATAATAAACATGTTTCAATGGATGCAAAAATGATTCCGTTCGGCGGTTGGAATATGCCAGTTCAATATAAAGAAGGAATTCTTGCCGAACATCGTCATGCAAGAAAGGCAGTATCGTTATTTGATACCTGTCACATGGGAGAATTTATTATTAAAGGCAAAAATGCCGCATTGGAGCTTGATAAGATTTTCCCAAGAGCTGTGGCTGATCAAAAAGTCGGTTCTGCCAGATATAATTTCCTCCTTTCTGACAAAGGTACTGTAATGGATGACCTGCTCATTTACAGGATGAACGAAGAAGAGTTTATGCTGGTTGTTAATTCAGGAACTATTGACTCTGATGCAGCCCGTTTGAGAAGTCTGCTTCCGAACACCATTACGTTCATTAATGAGTCTGATAAAACTGGAAAGCTTGATCTACAGGGCCCAAAAACAGTAGAAATAATGGAAAAAATTAGTTTTAAAAAGAGTGATCTTCCTGGCTGTTATAAATGGATTAGAACCACATTAAGAGGAATTCCACTAATATTAAGTAGAACAGGTTATACAGGCGAGCTTGGTTTTGAGTTTTATGTAGCTACTGAAAAAGTTGGCGAACTCTGGGATTATTTGTTGTCATTTCCTGAGGTCAAACCTGCCGGGCTTGGTGCAAGGGACACACTAAGGCTTGAGGTAGGGTATCCTCTTTACGGACATGAAATGGATGAAAACACGACTCCTGTCGAAGCAGGGTTTAGTTCGATTTTAAATCTCGAAAACAGAACATCCGGCTTTATGTGCGAAAAAATACTAAAAGATCCAACAAAGAAAACAAAAAACCTTATCGGTATAGTTCTTGAAGGCAGACGAGCAGCAAGAACAGGAAATAAGGTGTTGACTATAGATGGAAAGGAAGTAGGAATTGTAACTTCTGGAATGTTTTCTCCTATCCTTGAAAAGGCAATAGCTCTGGCTTTTGTGCATTCTCAATATACTTTTACGCCGGGCGATAAAATTAATCTCGAAATTGGAGGAAAACCTTTCCCGGGCGAAGTGGTAGAAATGCCTTTCTATAAATCCGGTACCGTAAGAATGAAGATTATTTAAAAAATTTACAATTCGGAAATTCTGAATGTTATAACTTACTTGCCTTTAGCATAGTTCTGTAGGTTGAGGAGGCAAAGTCAGCACCCTACTGCACAGTTTGGTTCATTGATTCTATACGCGGGAATAAAACTCCTGCATCAACAACTTTAAGCCCCGGCTTAAGTTTTCCCCAGACTTTAAGTTCATCTATCACTATTTTGTCATCATTGATGCCCAGTGATTGTCTTATTACATTTGCCTTTTCAGGAATAACAGGGTAAAGCAGTCCGGAAATAATTCTAAGAGCCTCAGCCGTGTTATAGAGTACGCTATTAAGCCTTTCGATATTTCCTTCTTTGGCAAGTTTCCAGGGCGCGGTTTTCTCCATGTAACGGTTTCCCGCCCGCACGGCGCCAATAACTGCTTCTATCCCCTTATCCAGCCTCATATTAACTATGGAGCTTTCCATAATATTGACTGCGTTAAGAACTTCTGCTATGAATTTTTTGTCATCCTCATTTTTTATTGATGGGTTCTGAATAACAGGATTTTCCTGTTTGAGTATAAACTTCGTAACCCTGTTAAGAAAATTGCCAAGATCGTTCGCAAGGTCAGTATTGTACCGTTGAACAAATTCCGCTTCTGTAAATGACGCATCCTGGCCTAATGCCATTTTAGCCAAAAGAAAGTATCTGAAGGCATCAACGCCGTATCGTTCTACCATATATACCGGATCAACTACATTTCCCAACGATTTGCTCATCTTTTCTTCTCCCATAACCCACCAGCCGTGAGCAAAGATGGTTTTTGGCATTTCAAGCCCCATTGCCTTAAGCATTGTAGGCCAATAAACGGCATGTGTAGTTAGAATCTCTTTCGCCATGAGATGATAAGATGCCGGCCACCATTTTTTGAATTTCTCTTCATCAGTAAGATACCCGATCGCCGAAATATAATTTACAAGAGCATCAAACCAAACATAGCAAACATAATCATTATCAAATGGCAACTCTATGCCCCATGAAAGCCTGGACTTCGGCCTGGAAATACATAGGTCTTCCAAGGGACGACGTAAAAAACCAAGGACTTCATTGGCTCTGAATGATGGCTGAATAAAATCAGGATGCTCTTTGATGTAGTTAATCAGCCACTCCTGATAGTTGCTCATTCTGAAAAAATAATCCGACTCTACAATTTCATTAGCAGCCCTTTTACATTCCGGACATAAAGAACCATCAACAAGGTCTTTTTCAGTAAAAAATCTTTCGCAATGAACGCAATATCTACCTTTATATTCAGCCTTGTATATCAAGTTTCTATCAAAAAAATCCTGCAATATTTTCTGTACTACAATCTTATGCCGCTCTTCAGTTGTTCTGATAAAATCATCATTAGTGATTCCCAATTTTTTCCAGAGCTCTATGAATCTATTAACTGTAATATCGCACTGCTCTTTTGGAGTAATACCATTTTTTTCAGCCGCTTCCTGTATCTTCGAACCATGCTCATCTGTTCCTGTAAGAAAATAAGATTCTACTCCCAGAAGTCTGTAGTAGCGAGTAAGAACATCCGCTAATATCGTAGTATACGCGTGGCCTATGTGTGGTTTGCCATTAACATAGTAAATTGGCGTAGTTATATAAAAACTGTCTTTGCCCATAATTAGAAGCGTTGTGCAAAAAATCTTTTCGCGTACTTTCTGGCTTATTTAATATGTTTGATATTTAACTCTAGAACCTTGGATAGTTTAGATGCAACAGAAGTGCCAATATTCCTTTTTCCTTTTTCATAATCACTAATCATATTCTGAGATATTCCGATTTTCTCCGCAAGCTGTTTTTGGGTTAATGCAGTTCTATGCCTAGCACCTGCGAGAAGATTTCCCTTTCTGTTTTTATTCATTTCTTTCCAGAATTCAGAATCCCTAATATTTATCAGTTCATCTTCAGAAGAACTGACTATTTCTATTTCATATTTCTTCTTAAGATACCCGATAAAATTATCTATATTTTCCCCACTTATGGAAAGCTCAATATGGGGCTTTTTCACGACTGCCAACATAATATACCTCAATACTTATTTTGTCATTTATTTCTCTCCAACAAGCTACATAGTTGTATGTCAGATGACAATGATGCTCGTTGTTCCCTATTTTTGAATAGTTTTTCCATTTATACTGAATTGCTCCAGTTTTTTCTATGTCACAAACAAGTAACATAAAAAGCTGCTTTACGTTTAATAGAAGCTTTTTAAGTTGCTTTTCGATTTTCTTTTTGATTAAAACATTAAACATTTATTTGAATATAACTAGGTTTTGGTTATATTTCAAGTTATATATTACTTTATTATTTGAGATGTTTTTGTCTTACTAATAGCCTCCTTCAGCGATTTAATATAGGGCGTTGGCCCGCCTTCCTGATAGCCTGTAGTAAAAACGATCTCTCCATCACTTGTCAATAACAGAACGGTCGGAAATCCCTGTACATTGTACTTTTGCATTAAATCTCCGTTTTGTTTTTTTACTTCTGCGGATAATTTTTTCCCCTTGGGGAAATCAGCTATAAAAAGAATTAGATTTTCACTGGCATATTTCTTAAATTCAGTGGTACTGAAAACCTCTTTTTCAAGTTTTATACACCATGGACACCAGTCAGACCCTGTAAAATCCGCAAGTATATATTTGTTTTCTTTCTTTGCTACGGTTTTTGCGTTTTCAAAATTATCCAGCCATTTAAATTCTTCAACAAATGTACACCCTGAAATCAGCAAACCTGCACTCACAAAAACAGACTTTAAATTCAATATTCTCATTTTTCCCTCCGGTTTTTATTATGCTCTTTAGTAGCAAATGTATCAGATATAATACAAAGCATTTCAAACATAAGTGTAGCACCGACTAATGCCGTACAATAACCCGGGTCGAAAGGAGGTGAAACTTCAACAACGTCCGCACCTATTAAATTTAAGCCCCGCAGGCCACGGATTAAATGTTGTCCTTCAAAGGAAGTTAGCCCACCGATTTCCGGAGTTCCTGTTCCAGGTGCAAATGCCGGATCAATAGCATCAACATCAAAACTAATATAAGTTGGAGCATCGCCAACAATTTTTCGTGCTTTAGCTATAACAGCTTTTAGCCCCATTTCACGGAATTCTTCAATGTGAATAACGTACATCCCTGATTTGTAAGAAAACTCCCAAAGATATTCATGTGGGCCGCGAATGCCAATTTGGATTGTGCGTTTTGGATCTAACACGCCAGCTTTAACAGCATTGTACAATGGACTGCCATGTTGAAATTTACTGCCGACGATCTCAGGCGCAGTATCACAATGAGCATCTATATGAATCAATGCTAACGGCTGTTTTGTGCTAAGAGCTTTAAGGATAGGATAAGTTATTGAGTGATCCCCTCCGGCAGTTACAGGAATAACATTCGTCTTTTTGAGGTTATAATAAAATTTTTCGATTTCTTTGATGGAATTTTCAAGACTATAACAATTAGAAATTGGAACATCCCCTAAATCACCAATACGACAATTCAGATATGGCACGATTCCATTTTGATGATTTTTAATCCCCATCAGGCTTGATTGATTACGAATTTCGCGAGGACCAAGACGAGCTCCAGGGCGACCTGTTACTCCTCCGTCAAAGGCAACACCAACTAGAGCAATATCAAGCTCTGTTGGATCCTGATAAAACGGAGTTCGCATAAAGGTTGGAATACCACTGTATGATGGGAATAACATTTGACTTTTTGATTTGACCAATTTTTGAAAAAGTTTTTCAATACCCTTCATCAAAGCTCCTCTTCAATTATTTAATTAGGATTCTCTTCTCTTATTTCACACGGGAATGTTAATTGACAAGCAGATGCAATATACTTTTGCAAAGATGAAAAAGAACTATAATATACAAATTTTTTAAAATTTTTACACATCCAGGAAAGACATTGGGAGAATGCGTAGTATTTAAATCTAATTTATTTCTGACTATGGCTACTTTTTGATGTAAGCAGGGCATCACTTTTTTTCAGTTCCATCAAAAGTAATTTTCCTGGTTCAGTATCGAAAAGCTCTATTGGCGAATCAATTTCTCGCACTCGTTTAAACCCAACCTTTTCATAACACTTGATTGCCGCAAGATTGGCTGTATCCGGATCAATAATAATCTTAGGTGCATTGGTTTCATTGAATATCTTTTCGATAAACTTTTTAATGACTATAGTACCAAAACCTCTGCCCACATATTCAGTTTCGCCAATAATGATGTCCATCCCAATAGTTCCAGCCGGCTGCCCCTGCTCTTTCATCCACCAGCCATTATCAGCTTTGTCAATAAGACAATTATTGAATATAGCCAATCGGCCTTTTATTGATATATATAATAAATGGAAACACATAATTTTTCGCAGCTTTTTCCGGAGAATATTTCTCTACAAATTTCTCATACGTGTCAGACTTCCACCATCTGGCAATATGCGGCTTTTTCACCCATGAAAAAAATAGCGGCAAGTCTTGATCTTCTAACGGCTTAAAGATAACACTGATCTCATTCATATTTTCATTTGCCATTTTAAATCTCTCTCTTATAAAATCAGTTATGGGTTTTTTCATATTAATTTACTATTCAATTCCATACGAAATTAGGAATTGTGCGAAAGTAAAGAACCCGCACTGCAAGCAGCGGGGCATTTTTATCACAACTTCATTCGAAGCTGTGTAGGTTACTGCTCTAACTCTCTATGATGTTTTATATACTTTTTTATAACTTCACTCGTCATTCTACTCCCGACTGTTCGAGCAAAATATCCATCTTCCCATAACTCTCTTGACCATAACCTTCGCTTGAGTTCAGGAAACTCGCGAAAGAGCTCTCTTGCAGTAATGCTTTTTATTACCCTTATTGCATATCCTATCGCTCGACTTGGAGGAATTGACAACATAATATGTACATGATCCGTTGAAACTTCCAACTCCTCTACTTCAAAATCATACTCATTACAAATTGCACTTATCAGCTCTTTCGCTCGTTTCCTTATCTCTGCAGCTCTAAATATATCCCGACGATACTTAGGACACCACACCAGGTAGTAGCTCGTTTCATATACCGAATACCTTTCCTGAGCAACCCTCTCGTAAAAACCACCACATGACCCATGTAATACTATAATGGCAGGACAAGGTTCAGAAGTGTCTGGAAGAGAAAGCTTAGCAACAATCCCATTTTCTTTAATATCTTGTGTTTTTATCATTATTTAAAGTGGTTTTATGACAACGTCTTTTAAATATTGGTTCTTGAAATTAGTCTTTTGTCCCACCTTAGCTTTCCCGTCAGACACAAACCTTGCCGCTAAAGGCTTATCATATTTTTCAGAGAGGCCTTTGAGCAAAGATAAAATTTCCAGCACACGTTCTTTTTCTTCATTTATGCCGATAGGATAAACATCAATTCCTAGCCCTGAATGTAAAGACAAGAATATATTTCTTTCTATTGAAAATTCATTTTTTTCATACGCTTCAGCTAATTGGAAATCTTCAACGCACGGGAACATAATACCACAAAGTCCGACTGGCTTAGGATTTTGTTCTTTTAAAAAATTAGTTATTTTCAGATAAAAATCTGTTGTCGTTGTATACGGAAATTGCGTGTCAGGGAACAGCCGGTTTACAAAATTAATAAAGCTACTTTTACCTGAAAACAGCGAAGCAACTGACGAATCAATACCAAGAAAATCAGGTTCAAAACCAAACAGAGCATTAATTTCAAGCCAACACTTACGCGTCTTATGAAACCACGAATAGAGTGATTTGCAATTTTCAGCTAAATCAGGAGTCTGTAGGCCGATGGAAAAACCATTTTGATAATATGCTGATGATGGAAAGAACGGACTCGATTTACGATTATTGAAAACGTATGTAAAGTTAAACGTTTTTGACGCATTGCGTTTTATAATTTCGAATAAAAGATCAATAAAATATTCATCAATCTTATTAGCCCCATAAAGTTCAGTATTGAAAAAGATATTTTTTGTATTTAAAAAATCTTCAAACTGACATTGTATTTGTTGTTTTTCCAAAGTCCCTACACTTAATAAAATACCATTTAAATCAAGGGAATCTATCTCTTTAACTGAGACAGGTGCACATAATCGTTTAGTCTGGATTTCATACCCGGCGTTTATCACCATTTTTTCAATTGAACAAAGATTCCGCATAACTTCTGAGGTATTTGGTTGCCTGGAAAAATAACAAATAGACCTAATAATTTTATTCATGAATTTAAATACTCTTTGAAAAATATTTGTTCAGTAATTTTTGTACAAAATCAGTTATGTTTTTATCAACGCTTACTGGATACTCATAATCAACATGCTCAGCTACTTGTTTAGCAACATCTCTAAAAAGTCCGATAGTTGCCATGAGTGCTTTCCAGCTATCTTCAAGATCAAAGCGTGCAAAACAATTATTCAATACTGACCATATTTCTTTGTTACACCAGGATTGCATTTTCTTGCCCTGATAATGTGTGTCGTAATCCCATCCATGTTGCGCTTTTTCATTCCACTCAATCATGCGCAAGAGAAACTCTTTTGCCGCCCAGTCGCGAAACTTTACCTGCCACAATTCATTGCGGTAAAAGTACTTGGCAACATGATATGCTTCAAAGAAAAATTCTTTTACAACTCTTTCAAACTCTTCTTGTGTTGGTTTTTGAGCGAGAGGTACTTTCAATACAGATGCTCTAAGTACTTTTGTTAAACCATCTTTATCAAGCAAAACCTTATACGCACGTACAAACCGTAACAGCAAATCACCTTGAGTTTCAATATCTTCTAAAATGTCTGTTGTAAAAAAGGCAAAATCGGCTTTGAGGCCGCCCTTAAAAATAACCAAACGTGTGTGATATTCTTTTTGTCCAAGCGTACAAATTTTGTCAGCAATTTCAACCCATACACGACCAATAGCACGTATCCAGGAGCTGTCCGTAAGGTAGGTACTAACGTTAGTAACAAAAAATGTAATATCATAGTCGGCAAAAAAATCTGGTTGGTCAGAACAAACTCGTGAACCTGTTAGCAATACAGCTCTAATAGCGTCTTCTTTTCGTGCCCAGTTAATGATTTTATTAAGCATCAAAACTCCTTGTAGTTAATTATTGGTAAATCCAGCTTTTACCGGGGAATACCAAAATTAACTAAATGATTTGATAAAAGTTCAGAAAGTTTGTCGGGATGATAAACAATTGAAATACTGTCATTTTGAGTTTTCAATTCTTTTATCGCGTTTACTAAAATTTTAACTTCATCCAGGTTGTTTATTTCATTACTCTCTACTTTTATAATGAAGTTTAAAACCGATGCCGGTATTTCCAGCCTTCCAATTTTAAAACTATTTATCTTAACGAATAATTTTTTGCCTTTTATTTCCGGAACTACTTTTATGATAAAGTTCAGATAGGATCCGAACGGTATCTTGTACGGTATTTTTCGAGTCAGAAACAAGCTAAACTCTCCGTTATTAAAGCTGCCGGAATTAAATTTTAAACTGTCGTACTGTTTTTCCATATTAACATTAAAGAATGAAGTTAAAACATTTCCTCCTTTATATAACATAAAAGCAGCATTAAGCTCATCTTTTGTTAGAATAATACTCCTTGAAGAAGAATTACTGGAAAGCAAGAAACCTGATTCCATATTCAACTTGGAATTAAGAGTAGACACAGCTTTTATGGTGTTAAAATCAAAAGATGGAGCTTCCTGATTTGGTCCTTCAGAAAACATAAGATAAGCCGCTCCGATTATAAGAAAAAAACAAATAACACATATGGCAAGAGTTAGAAAAAAAAGCTTGTTCAGCAATTTAAACATAAATAAATTCTCCGGATTTCTTTTATCAGATTTTTCTGCTTAATTTCTTAGAATTTTGATAAAATTCTAGCAAAAGTTTTGCTGTATTTTTAACATCTTTATTTTTTAGGTAATTCAGAGACGCTGTTTGAATCTCTATAGCTTTATCTATTCTTCCTAAAAGGTAATAAGCTCTGGCTTCTGTTTCCATATATAATCCAAGCTCTTCACTTGCAGGAGAAATATTCTGCTGAAGAGTTACTGCTTTTTTGCTCATATCCAAAGCATACTTGAGCGAAGTAATCTCGAACGGCACTTGCATAAGTCTTACAGCAAAAATATTAAGAGATCTAGGAGTGTTTTGAAATGTTTGAAGATATTCTCCAGCTAAACGGTCTATATAGGATCGTCCATGCTCATTAATAATTCCACGGCAAATATCAAGTTCAGACATATAAAAAAAGTATAGCAGATATTTGTTGGAACCGGATGCTTTTCTTGTCTCTTGAAGAAATTTTAAACATTCTTCTATTTTATTATTCCTTATATAATCGTCTATTTTTATTTCTACAGCCATTCTATCAGTAGGATCAACTTTTAACGCATCATTCGCGTTCTTTAGCTGCGCGTCAAAATCAAAATTTTGCACAGCTTTGGACAATTCCAAATGAATAAGTTCGAGCTCTTTCTGCTTCTTAGAATCAAACGTTCCTCCAATCACATCAAGAAGAACTCTTTGTATCTCCAATGGTCCTCCTCTCCAAATAAGCTTTTTATCGCTACCTATGATAAAAAACATTGGGACAGCAGGGTCTTCCATGTAGTCGTTCCATGTTTTTGACTTGTCATCCATCCCCAAATGAAACTTTATATCCGGGTATTTTTTCATACATTCCCTTATTTTTGCTTCGGTTTCTGTAGAAATCCCTATAAATTTTACATTTAGTTCCTTAAGATAGTCTACCTGTTCATTTACAAAATTAATAACGTTTGGTGTTGTATCACTCCATGTTGCAAAAAAGAAAACAACATAAATCGCATCTTTGTTTTTTTTTCTCTCTTCTTCGCTTCTAGGATAGAGAACGACACGGTCATTTTTTAACCAATTCGCGACTTTTAAAGCAGGTGCTTTTTCACCCACATCCAAGGCTTTAAGAGAAACAATAAAACACATAAAAATAATGAAGATGAATCTTTTTTTCATAAGCAAAATTTCCTTCAAAACGAAATTTTTAAAAACTCATTTGATTGCATGATAACTATATTATTATTTGATTTCTTTTTTAAACCAACTTTGGGGGAATGTAAAATAATGCTAATATATTTATTTTTCAGTAACTTTGATGGGGAAAAATGAAAAAATATACTCAAATAGTATTTCTATCGTTTCTAATTTTAGGCAATATGGTTGGCGCCGGAATATTAGGACTGCCAAGCGTTGGAATAGCTGGCTTTATTCCTATCGCCTTGGCTCTTATTATTTATAGTGTAGCAATGTGTTGCACGGCATTAATTTTATCTAATGAGAATATTGAAACCCAAAATGAAATTTTCAATTATCCCACGTTGTACCGAAAATACTTAGGGTCAGCTGGGAAATGGGTAGCAATTATAGCAAATTTGCTAATATTTTATGGAACACTAGTAGCATATATAGCAGGGGGAACAGAGATAATAGTAAAATTATTTCATCTGCAAATCAATAATAAAATTGTTCTGATACTATTTTTTTTGTTACTTACGAGTTTGACGTTAAGTGGATTTAACTTCATAGGAAAATTCATCTCAGCAACAGTAATCTTAAAATGGATAACATTTCTATTAATTGTCATTATTGGAATAAAATATCTGAACGCTGATAATCTATCGACAATAAATTGGACTTTAACCCCTTTAGCATTGCCAGTTATTGCTCAAGTTTTTAACTTCCACAATATCATTCCTAATGTATGCAAAAGTACTGGCTGGAACCCTTCTGTCATTTATAAAGCCATATTAGCAGGTGTAATTATGGGGCTCATTATGAATCTTCTATGGCTATTGGTAGGGATGGGAGTAATTCCATTAAACAATGGAGAAAACAGTATTATATACAGTTATATTCATAATATTCCAGTTACTGTACCTTTAGCAGCCATAATTCAGTGGAAGTATTTCACGCTGTTTATATTGATTTTCAGCATGATCGGCATGTTTACTTCGTATATGACACAGGGAATTGGACTGTTGTGGTTTTCCAGGGATTTACTAATCAATCATATTAAATTTAAAAGATCAATAAATCTTTTGAATATTTTTATTACGTTTGGGCCTCCATTAATAATATCTTTTATTAATCCAAATATTTTTATCAAAATTTTGGGTATATCCGGAGCTTATGGGATAGCAGTATTATTCGGAATATTGCCGGGGATAATAGTTGTTATGAAGCCACAATCCAAGTTGTATGTAAAAGTTATAGGATATGTATTAATTGTATTGTTTTCGTTTGCTGTTATTACTCAAGCATTAATAGACTTAAACATAATACATGCAATCATACCAAAATAAACGTAAATAATTTTGAAGATGGTTTAATCTTTTATGAAAGCTCTTGTAAAGTTAAGACCTGAACCAGGACTATGGCTGGAAGAAATCGCTGTTCCGGACATAGGAGAAAATGACGTACTTATAAAAATTATAAAAACAGCTATTTGCGGGACTGACGTTCACATCTACCACTGGGACAAGTGGGCACAAAAAAATATTCCAGTTCCAATGACTATAGGCCATGAATTTGTAGGAGTGGTTTCGGAGTCTGGCAGTAACGTTAATGGTTTTGTAGCAGGAGATATTGTTTCTGGGGAAGGACATATAGTCTGTGGTTTATGCCGAAATTGCATGGCTGGAAGAAAACACTTGTGCTGCAAAACAAAAGGTGTTGGAGTAAACAGACCCGGAGCTTTTGCCGAATACCTGGTTATTCCTCAGTCAAATGTGTGGCATTGCGATCCTCAAATACCATCCGATATACTTTCCATACTTGATCCGTTGGGAAATGCCACACATACAGCATTGAGCTTTGATCTCGTAGGCGAAGATGTCCTGATCACCGGCGCAGGACCTATAGGAATTATGGCCGCAGCTATAGCAAAACATGCCGGCGCCAGATACGTAGTCGTTACCGATATGAACGATTACAGACTTGACCTGGCTAAAAAAATGGGCGCAACACGTGTCGTAAATATAACAAAAGAGAAACTCTCTTCAGTTATGAAAGAGCTTGAAATAAAAGAGGGTTTTAATATCGGACTTGAGATGTCTGGAAGCCCTGATGCTTTGAATACTATGTTAGACTCTCTTTCTCATGGAGGGAAAATAGCTTTACTCGGAATAATCCCCCAAGGAACCGTAATAGACTGGGATAAAGTTGTATTTAATGGAATTACTATTAAGGGAATTTTTGGAAGAGAAATATACGAAACCTGGCATAAAATGACTAGCATGATTCAGTCCGGCGTTGACTTCTCTCTTGTTATAACTCACCATTATAACTATAAAGATTTTGAAGAAGGCTTTGAAGTAATACGTTCCGGCCATTCCGGAAAAGTAATTCTCGAGTGGAATAATTAGAGGTTCTTATGTACGGAAGTTTAAAAAATCATTTACAAAAAGAGATCAATGATATTAAAGATGCAGGGCTTTACAAATCTGAAAGGATTATCATAAGCCCGCAAAACCCTAACATCAAAATAGACTCGGGACAAAATGTACTCAATATGTGCGCGAACAACTATCTTGGGCTTTCTGACAGTCAGGAAATAATAAATGCCGTAAAAAACGGCCTTAATGAAAGGGGTTATGGACTTTCTTCTGTTAGGTTTATATGCGGTACGCAAGATATTCATAAACAGCTTGAAAAGGAAATCAGCAGTTTTCTCCAAACAGAAGATACGATTCTTTACGGCTCATGTTTTGATGCAAACGGTGGACTTTTCGAAGCGTTTCTCTCAGAAAATGACGCTATTATAAGCGACGTATTGAATCACGCTAGCATTATCGACGGAATCAGGCTTTGCAAAGCAAAAAGATTCAAATATGCCAATAATGATATGAAAGAGTTAGAGGAACGTCTCAAGGAAACGCAAGATTGTCGTTTTCGTATGATTGCAACAGACGGCGTTTTTTCCATGGATGGAGTCATTGCAAATCTCAAGGGAATATGCGATCTAGCTGATAAATATAATGCACTAGTAATGATAGATGATTCACACGCCGTCGGTTTCATTGGCAAGACCGGAAGAGGTACTCTTGAATACTGTAATGTCATGAACAGAGTAGACATTATAACAGGTACTTTAGGTAAAGCACTGGGTGGTGCAAGCGGCGGATATACCAGCGGCAGAAAAGAAATAATAGAAATGTTAAGACAGTGTTCCAGGCCATATCTATTTTCAAATACTTTGCCTCCGGCTGTAGTGTTTGGTTCGCTCAAGGTGCTTGAAATGTTAAAATCTTCAACACACCTTAGAGATAAACTTGAGGAAAATACAAAATATTTCCGAAAAAAGATTTCCGAAATCGGCCTTAATGTAAAAGAAGGTGAACACCCAATAGTTCCTATCATGTTCTATGATGCTGTGCTAGCCCGGAAGATGGCTGAAAAAATGCTGGAAAAAGGTGTATATGTAGTTGGATTCTTTTTCCCTGTAGTACCTAAAAGTCAGGCCAGAATAAGAGTTCAGCTTTCCGCTGCACACAGCAAAAACGATCTGGATTTTGCTATAGAAAAATTTGCCGAAGCAAAAAAAGAACTCGGATTATGATTGCTAATAGCTCTTGCTAAATTTACATAAGCAAATACTGGTAGGGAACAATGAATATTCCGTGTTTAATTTCAATTAACTGTTCTGCTTGAGTCAATATCAATGAAAAATCTGTTTCTTTATTGAAAGTTCATCTTTTCACTAATTTTGTTGACTTTAACAGCTATATTGTGTAATTTTACAAAAATATCGAAAAAACTTAAATCTCTTTGAGAGGTAGGCATGCACAATATAGTTACATACAGTGAAGTTGAAGGAAAATTGATCTGCAAGTTTTCAGGCAAACTGGATACGATTGTTGCACAGGTAATTGAGGATGATGTTATCAACCGTATACAGCTAGCTCATTTGCCTACAATATTCGATTTGAAAGATGTTAATTATATTTCTTCATCGTTTTTACGAATTTCAATTTCATCCGCGAGAGTTACTCCTGATATGAAAATCAAAATTATAAATGCTATTCCTGATATAAGAGAGATTTACAAGACTGTTGGACTTTCTAAAATTTTTACATTTGAATAAGTATGAATAAGAATTGTTTTGAAGATATGGTCGGGCGCGGGTTCTTTTACCAGCTTACTGACGAAGAATCGTTACATAAAATTTTAAATGAGTCAAATATAACTTTCTATGTAGGATTTGACCCTACAGCAGACAGTCTTCAAATAGGGCATTTGCTTCCGGTAATGGCAGCAAAGAGGCTTCAAATGTATGGGCACAAGCCGATAATGCTTGTTGGCGGAGCTACGGCGCTTGTAGGAGATCCATCTGGAAAACAGGAAGCAAGGCCTTTGTTGTCAAGAGAAACAGTAGCAAAAAACACTGAAGCGATAAAAACTCAGCTCAGTAGGTTTATTAATTTCAGTGATGCTTATTTTGTTAATAATGCTGACTGGTTTGCCGATATGCTTTACATTGACATGCTTAGAAACATTGGATGCCATTTCAGCGTAAACAGAATGCTTTCAATGGATTCTGTGAAACAAAGAATGGAGACTGGTATATCGTTTTTGGAATTCAATTACATGATACTACAATCGTATGATTTTGTTTATTTGAATGAAAAGTATAACTGTGAACTTCAGATAGGCGGACAGGATCAGTGGGGGAACATAGTTTCAGGAGTTGAATTAGGTCGGAAATTGAAAGGGAAATCTTTCTACGGGATAACCTTTCCTCTGCTTACAGATAGCAGTGGTCAGAAATTCGGAAAAACTGCGGGAAATGCTGTGTGGCTTGACAAAAACAGAACTTCAGTGTTTGATTACTATCAGTTCTGGAGAAATGTAGATGATGCTGATGTTTGTAAACTTCTATATTTTTTCACATTTCTGCCCTCAGATGAAATTGAATCATTCAAAAAATTGCAGGTACCGGAAATTAATAGGGCAAAAGAAATTCTTGCTTATGAGACGACAATGCTTGCACATGGCGCTGAGGAAGCAAAGAACGCCTATATAGCAGCAGGAACAAAATTTGGTTTTGCTGACCCTGAAAATAAAATACCAACTTCAAGCGCAGTAAAAGATATTTTAACCGCCAGCTCTTCAGAAAACTTGCCCACTTATGAAATGAGCAGTGAAAAGATTAAAAACGGAGTATGGATAGTAGCGCTGTTTACCGAATCTGATTTGACTTCAAGCAACGGAGAAGCACGCAGACTCATACAGGGAGGAGGAGCTTACATAAATGATAAAAAAATAACAGATTTAAACTACAGTGTTACGGAAGACGATTTCAAAAACGGAGAAATAATTTTAAAAGCAGGTAAAAAAAATATAAAAAGAATTATTATTACTTAAAATTTATGAGAAATAGCGCAATTATTACTGCAGTTGATTTAGGCACTTCTAAAATCAGAACAATTGTAGCTGAGACCAATAGTGACGAAGAAAATATAACAATTCTCGGTCATGCTGAAAAGAGTTCTGAAAACGGCATCATTAAAGGTGAAATAACCGATATAAATAAGGTAAGCCGGATACTCAAGGAAGTAATGTTAGAAGCCGAGCAAAAATCCGAAACATATATTCTTTCCGATTCGCTATATGTCGGTGTTACCGGAAGCCATATAAGTTCTAAGGATAGTTCAGGAACGGTGCTTATTAACAGTACTGACCGTAAGGTTGTTTCTTATCAAATAGATGAGGCTTTAAGAAACGCAAGGTCCTTGCTCTTGCCTCCAGACTCACGCCTTCTAAATTCTATTGATGGATACTTTGTGTTGGACAATACCCATAAGGTAACTGATCCAATTGGACATACCGCTTCAAAATTGGAAGCGCATACACATGTAGTTTATGGCAACAAAAATAGGATAGAGAATGTCGAAAGTATAGTAAAAGAACAAGGCTTTGACTCATGTTTTATGGTATTTAGTGGCCTTGCGTCAGCCTTATCAGTGATGACGGAAGACGATTTTATACACGGAACACTTATGATAAGCATTGGATCTGGAATAAGCGAGTACATATTATTTAATGACTATACTGTCAAAGATACTGGAGTTTTTACTCTAGGCTGCGATCACATAGCTAACGACTTGTTTCTTGGGCTTGATATCAACATTGCTAAGGCCAGGGATATCATTATAAATCATAGCCATATAGCCAGAAAAGAAGATGGACACGGAACTATAGATATTCAGGGTGCTTTTAATACCCGGCAGATTCCGATTGCTTCAATAGAAAAGATAATAGAACTCAGAATAAGGGAAATATTCGAAGTGATTTACAATAGAATAAAAGCTAAAAAGTTAATAAAGTTACTAAGCAATGGAATAATTTTATGCGGCGGAATAGCCAATCTTTCGTATGCTGTTGATATTGCCGAGTCTGTATTCGAAACACCTGTCAGAGTCGGTGCTCCGCTGGATTTGAGCGGGCCTGATGATTTATTGAAAGATCCTGGAAACATAACAACCTTAGGTCTTCTTAGATATGCCAAAAAAGACGTACAGGCAAGAATAGAAGCTGGTGATAGTTCTCTGGTAAACAAATTTGACCACAAGATTTCAACCATGTTTAAAAAAGTATGGGGAGCAATGAAATAATGAACACTATTGCCGCAGCTTCTCAGAAAACAGTATATCGTGTATTGGAAAAAGTAAAAGTCTTAGGGCTTGGAAGCGCTGGAGTAAAGATAGTTGATAAACTTGTATCGTACCAAGGAGCCTCATGGCTTGAATTAGCTGTTGTAGATACAGATACAATGTCTATAAATAAAGCCTCGCTAAAAAACAAGTTTGTAATAGGCGAAGAGTGGACAAAAGGACTCGGCTGCGGCGGAAGTGTAGTCAAAGGAGAACGGGCTATTGCCCACAAGTCTAATATAGTCGTAAGGGATTTTATCAACGATGCATCTCTGATAATTATAGTTGGAGGGTTTGGAGGGGGAACGGCTACTGGCGGAATGCCTGGTATTGCCAGGTTTGCAAAAAATAAAAACATACCTGTAATTCTAATTGTTACTCTTCCATTTAGTTTTGAAGGCCATAGCAAACATGAAATTGCAGAAAATCAGATTATCAACCTAATGAGGACTCCATATACCGTAGTTCCGATCCCAAATGATCTGTTGTACTCTACATTGCCGGCATCTACCTCTTTTGAAAAAGCCTTTGATAAAGCAAATATTGAAGTTGCCAAAGCTGTTCTTGGGATAGCTGAACTTCTCAGATGCGATAGTTCAATAGCTGTAGACTTATGTGATTTCCATAATATTATAACAAAGACAAAAGCTGAATGTGGTATAGGAATAGGTACTGCAGTAAAAACTCCAGACAAAGACAGAGCACAGGAAGTGTTAGATGATCTTCTCGATTCTCCACTGCTGGGAGGCAGGCAAAGATTAAAAAACGCAGATGCCTTGATCGTATCACTCACGGGGGGAACAGACCTTGCTATAGGAGAAATGAAATATGTACTGGATAAAGTTACCGAAATGGCGGGAGAAAAAACTGAAATCGCAGTAGGAGCCAATACTGATCAAACATATAATGGAAAAATTCAGTTAACTGTAATTCCTGTTTCCTACGACAAAACTGCTACACCAATTCCTGAAGGTGCTCAGACTTATCATGGAGTAGGAAAACCTCTCTCTCATACCTCAATAATACGTCAAATAAGAAATCTAAAAAAGCAGGACGATGACCAGATGGAGCTACCGCTCGGAACAACAAGCAGAGGAATTTTCACTAGCACCATGCAATCCATAATAGAGGGGCAGGATATGGACATTCCGACTTTCCAACGAAAAGATATCCATATAGACAAGGGAAAATAGTTCGTGGTTGGTAGTTCATGATAGTATAAATGTTATACTCATTAGAAAATATTCCATATAATCTTGTTATATGCAGATACAGCGAAATAGCTCTCAAAAAGAGAAATCGCTGGATGTTCGAACAACTGCTCATTGGCAGGATAAGCAGTCTTCTGAAACAGACAAAGAAAATAAAAGTAACCAAAATCAGAGGAAGAGTGCTTATTTACTATTATGACTGGAGCACATTCTCTGTTGAAGATAAAAAAACAATTTCTAATGCGCTGAAATATGTATTTGGACTCGATTCATTTTCTTTTGTAATAAAAACCTCTCCTGAAATGAGTGAAATATCCAAGTCTGTCATGAGCACAATTGGATACGTTCTAGAAGAACTATGCAGTCAGGCAGAAGTAGGAAAAGAGTTTTCTTTTAGAGTCAGAGTAAAAAGGATAGACAAGTCTCTTTGCCCTAAGAGAAATATTGAGATACTGCTTGCTGACCAGATTCTCGAAAAACACGAAAATCTAAAAGTTGATTTGATTAGTGCGGAGCTTTCGCTCTACTGTGAAATTCATAAAGATTTCGCTTTTCTCTTTTATAATACTGAGCGAGGGCAAAAAGGACTTCCAAGTGGGAGCAATCCGTCGGTACTCGCTTTACTTTCAGGAGGTTTTGATTCACCTGTTGCTGCATACATGATGATGCGAAGAGGTGCGTTTGTAGATTTTCTTTCTTTTCACAGCTACCCTTTTACCCCAAAAACTACCGAAGAAAAAGTGATAAATATAGTTAAGCACCTTAACAAATATCAGGGTACCCGCAAATTGTTCCTTTGCAACTTTCTTGAAATCCAAAAAGAGGTATGTGCGAAAACCTTTGAATCATTCAGGACTATTCATTATAGAAGATTAATGTTTAAACTAGCAGAAAAGATCGCACTTAAAAATGGGAATAAAGCTCTGGTTACAGGCGAGTCGGTCGGCCAAGTTGCTAGTCAAACAATTATTAATCTTGCTAATATAGATAATGCCACAAAGATGCTTGTTCTAAGACCGATCATAGGAATGGACAAGGAAAGCACTATGGATATCGCAAGGGAAATAGGCTCTTTTGAATTATCGGCAGTACAAGTCCCCGATAGTTGCACGGTTTTTGCTCCTTCTAATCCGTCAACTGGCGCTCATCTTGAACGCATCCTGAAAGGAGAACATCGCATGAATATAGACACCCTCTTGAATATTGCATGGGAAAATACTACTGCTATTGATGTTGAAACAGGATATGAAACCCCTATTACAGAATTGTTCGGCGAGAAACTGTGTAGAAATCATAATGAAAACTTAAATTCCTGAATCTGTTCAGAGGGAAGAACCTCAATTCTTTCATCAATCAGATACCATTTACGTCCAAGGTATATATTACAATCTATCCAATTTCAGGCTTAATACGCAATGCAATCGCTGTACCAAGGTAGTCTTTCCGTATTGCCTTGGCCATAAAAAACAGTAATTGGCGAACGAGCATTGAGCGATTAATCTTTTTCTCTAAACGTATTTTCTCTATCCGAAATCCCTAAGATGAGAAAGGTTTTTCCATGAAAATCAAGAAAGAATCCTTTTTGTTTTATTTTTCTGAAAAAACTTTTTTGCTATTGTTTTTGGAATATTTCGGAATATAATGGAAAATATCGGAATAAACTGGAGAAAAGAATAATGCTTCACTTTTGTGGACAGAACAAAGCGCTGATAGATGCGAACGGGAGGATAAAGCTCAGTTCGAAGGTTCTCAATGATTTTGAGAACAATGGAGGATTTGAGATAGTTTTGCACTATCTGCCGGAAGGGGCTATAGCAGTATATCCTGAAGCTATTTATCTCAAGATGAGGGAAAATGAATCAACACCAACCGAAAAAACTACATCCAGCGTAGTTTATAGAAGAAATTTAAGAAGATTCGGTTCATTCTCTAGATCAGAGAGAATTTCAGCACAAGGAAGAATAACTATACCGCAAGGGTATCGCGATTTCAGCGGTATAGGACCTGGAACTGAAGTAATAATTGTAGGATGTGAAATAGGAATAGAAATCTGGAGAATAGACCGCTGGACAGAAGAGCTTAGCAGAATTAACGAACACATGAATGAAAAAGGTAACAGAGAAATGGCAAAAGATCTTTTGCTTGAAAATAATAAACCTATTTTTTAGGAAGTGAAATATGCTTACAATTAATAGATTCGTAATGGTAAAACCACTAAACCAGCAAAACAAAATAATTCATAATAAAACAGGTATAATAGTAGGAATTTATGGAAATAGATACAATCCTAACTATTTTGATGTCAAGATTAAAGGCTACTCTTATCTTTTACTAAAAGATGAACTGTCTATAATATAAGACAATGCAAGCTGAGAATTCTTGCCTTGTCCATCAAGAGTCGAACTTTTTCGACGTATCGAAATGAAGCTTTTCAAGTTTTAACTTCAGCAAGCGAAGGAGTTCGTCGAGATTGATTTTATCCTTTGCGCTTATAGGAACTATTGGGACATCGTAAATTTCTTTTTTAAATGCATCAAGATTAGCTTGAGATTCGGGAATGTCCATTTTATTGGCCGCAATGATTGCAGGCCTTGAGGATAAGCCTTTCATATATAGTTCAAGCTCGTTTTTTAATACCTGATAAGACTGTAAAGGCTCTCTGCCATCTAGCCCTGACATGTCAATTACAAACAACAGCAGTTTTGTTCGTTCTATATGTTTAAGAAAATTATGTCCGAGCCCAACATTATCATGCGCGCCATCAATTAATCCTGGCATATCGGCAATTGAAATTCTAGTAAAATCATCAAATTCTACAATTCCAACCATAGGATGTAAAGTAGTAAATGGGTATGGGGCAATTTTGGGTTTGGCCGCTGAAACCGCGCTTAATAAAGTAGATTTTCCGGCATTGGGAAAGCCTACAAGCCCGATATCGGCAATGGTTTTAAGTTCCAATTCAAGGTGTTTTAATTCACCCTCAGTCCCGGGGTCGCAGCGCCTCGGAGCTCTGTTGGTACTGCTGACAAAGTGCATATTACCGCGGCCGCCTTTGCCTCCTTGCGCAATCACATACCTCTTTCCCTGTTCGTCAAGATCTAATATTATCCTATTATTATTATCCAAATCTTTTATGACTGTGCCTACCGGAACTTTTAAAACAACATCTGCGCCGCATTTCCCGTACTGGTCGCTGCCTTTGCCATTTTCACCACTTTTTGCTTCATAGTGCCGTTGATAAACATAATCCAGTAAGCTTCTTTCATTTGTTTCCGCTATAATAATAACACTCCCGCCGTCTCCACCATCACCACCATTCGGGCCGCCATACGGTACAAATTTCTCTCTGCGAAAACTACAGCAACCGTTTCCACCGTCACCACCTTTTACACTGATTTTTATTTTATCTACAAACATAGCATTAATTAACTATCTCTGACAAAAAAAGCCCAGAAACATCCTGGGCTCCTTTTAAAATCTGTAAGTCAAAAAAGATTACGCTTGTGCAACAACACTGACTTTTCTCTGTCTCTTATTGAAAGCAACAATACCGTCCTTAAGAGCAAACAGAGTAAAGTCTTTACCGCAACCGACATTCTTGCCTGCATGAAATTTCGTTCCACGCTGACGAACTATAATGCTGCCGGCTGAAACTTGTCCTCCGCCAAAGGCCTTAACACCAAGAAATTTCGGCTTGCTATCACGGCCGTTCTTACTGCTTGACTGTCCTTTTTTATGTGCCATAGTAAAATCCTCCAACTAAAAAACTAAATTACAAAAGTCTGTTAGTTTATAATAAATTATAAAAAATGCAAACGAATAATATAAAAATAAATAGGTAGAGACATAACATATTGCGTCTCTACAAACAGACGACTTTTTCGTAGAAGGGCCGTTATTTATTGGCTTTAACAGGGACTGTTGCTGTTGACTGCTCCAGTAAAGAGCTAACATGAGAATCGCTCCTTTTCCCATAATTATGGCCGGTAATGATTGCCAAAGAAAGAGTAACAACAACAAAAATCGTTGCAAAAATAGATGTCAACTTGCTCAAATGCGTACTGGCATGGGCACCAAAAAGTGAATCGGACCCACCGCCGCCAAAGGTCGTTCCAAGCCCGCCGCCTTTTTTAGATTGCTGAACAAGAACCAAAGCTATAATAAGTATAGCTACAAATACATCAAGAATTGTCAGTAATGTTACAATTACTCCCATATAATTACCTCAATATTAATTAACTGCGTTTGTTATTAGCTTTGTAAAAACTTCAGGTTCAAGGCTTGCTCTGCCAACAAGCGCACCGTCTATATCTTCTTGAGCCATAAGTTCAGCTGAATTTTCCGGCTTTACAGAACCACCATATTGAATAATGACTTTTTCAGCGGTTTCATTGCCATATGCATCCGCAAGAAGCTTTCTTATCAGTGCATGAGCTTCCTGAGCCTGTTCTTTTGAAGCGGTTCTGCCTGTACCAATGGCCCAAACAGGTTCATACGCAATAGTTGTCTTTACTATTTCCTCAGATGTAAAACCTTTTAAACTACCCTTAACTTGTGTCGTAATAACATCATAAGTCTTTCCGTTTTCCCGCTCCTGCAAAGTCTCTCCAAGGCAGACTATTGGTAGCAGCCCAGACTTTAGCGTCATTTTTGCTTTTTCATTAACAATCGCATCAGTTTCACCATGATACTGCCTGCGTTCGCTATGCCCTATTATCACATATTTTACTCCTAAATCACGAAGCATTTCAGCAGAAACTTCCCCGGTGTACGCTCCTCGTTCTTTCGCAGAAACATCCTGAGCCCCAAGTTTGATGTTTGAACCATGCAATATCCTGGCAGCTGTTTCCAGTGCAGTAAATGCAGGGCATAGAGCTATGTTAAGTTTTCCGCAATAAGGCGAAAGCTTCGATTTAAGCTCAACAAGTATTTTTTCAGCTTCGGAACCTGTTTTGTTCATCTTCCAGTTCCCGGCTATAAAAAGCTTCCTTTGTTTCACGCTAATTTCTCCACAAAATATCAGGTTTAATTTTAACAAAGCTCAACTATACAACTTATCTCAAAAATTGCTAAAGCTTTTTGGAAATACAAACAAAAGTAATTGACAAATATAATTTTCAGCAGATTTTATCAGTTTAACTGGTAAAATATCAAAAACCAAATCCAATTTTAATTAAGAAAAGAAATAACTACGAGAACAATTATTAATATATAACCAGCCACACCTAAAGTAAAAAGGTTCCGGATAGCAGCGTGTAAATCTGAAAATATTTCATCCTTAGGAATCACCACTCCTACAGACCAGCCTGTCTCTAGTAAAGGCCCATAAGATATAAAACATTTTTTCCCCAAAGTATAAGAGTAATAATCTTCGAATCCAAACTGGTTACTGGTCATTTTTTCACCAAGTTCTTTCAGTTTGATATCTCCTCTACTTTCGGCTAAGAAAAAAATGCTTTTTCTTAGGTCAGTATGTTCTTTATCTTTATGTTCGATATAAACACCTTTAGATGATAAAATAAAAATATATCCTGTCTCAAAAATTTTTATATCGCTCACAAACCTTTTTAAATGACAAAGATCAATATCACCTGTAACGACTCCGCAGAATTTCTGTTCACCTTTAACAGTTTTATATAATGGTTGAGAATATGTAACCATGAGTGTATCCCTGCCCCATCTATTAAAATGAGGTTCACTCCATACTCCTTTATTCAATTTTTTAGGGATAGTATACAGGTCCGACTTGAAGCAATTATTTTCAGCACCTAAATCTACGTATTTTATATCATTCCCGGCCCTATAGAAATAACGTCCCAAAAAAAACTTATTTTTCTCAAATGCATAAGGCTCAAATGCAATGGTACTACCAGAGATGTTCTCGCAATTTTTAATTTTAGTCTTCAACAGCTCCATTATTTTTTCTTGAGTAATATCATAAGATTCTAGCTCTTCAGATATATCTTGGGTAATTTCTGGTACAGTACCTAAAAATGTACTGATTTTACCAATAACATCAGTAACTAAATTTCTACTATTATTCCTGAGATTATTCTTAATAGCCTTTTCACCTGCGCGATAGTTATATATCAATAGTAACAGAAAAATAACTGCAATACACGTTAGGATATATAATATAAACTTAAATGCAAAACTGTGCTTGAACCTAATCATTCTCATATTATTTACCTCTTCTAAAACAGCTGAAAAATAATTCGAACTGACTGCGAGTAAGGATAGGATACAATAGCAAAGGAATCAATAGCACTATTGGAATTTCACTTATAGAAACTCTTGAAAAGAAGATTAGAAAAGCCAAAATCTCTGGCAACCGAAACGAAAGGAGTTTATTTGGATGCCTCCGTACCTTCATTCTATTCTTCGGGCCCTTCTTTCTGCTCGATTAAACTAGGGTTTATGGTTAATAAGTATATGTCAGCTCCTGATGGCGGTAAGGCAAGCATAGAAGATGAATACAATGATGTGAGTATTTGGACGCTGTCCGGGAACGGGAAGTCGAAGCTTTTTGTTCAAAATGATACGCAAGTTGTTAAGAATTAATATGAAAGCCGGTAATCCCCAAAAGTATGAAGGCTTAATAATGGCAAACTCGACAAAAGAGTTGCTTTTTTCTGATCCTGTAAAGTTTGCTTCATATTGCAACGGATGTGGCTCTAAGGTAGGTTTCTGGACAACTATTCTATGGTATATTCTTCCTGATACTATCTGGTTTATTGATTTTACTGATTGCTTTGATATCCATGATGTCGAATATTCATGGCCAATAAAATTTACTGATCGAATAGAAGCCTTAGCTTTTAAAACTAATACTGATATAAGATTTTACCAAAATATGCTTATCAGAATAAAGCAATATGGCGGTATATTTGAAGAACTTAGAAAAATCAGAGCCTGGGGTTATTTTAAAGCCGTAAGCGAACTGGGACAGGAATCTTTTCTTAAAGAAAAAATCTTTATTAATGCTTAATAATTCAGAGCTACTTTGATTTAAGATTCCTTTTATCTGCTGAAACTTATGATAGGAGGAGTTGTGATTGGATATTCTTAGAAATTCTCCAAAACACGGCTGTTCTTTAATCAAAAGAAATCTCCTCTGGCTTGCTGCTAGAATCTTCGGCGGCTTTGTTTGGAGGAAAACATATAGTGAAAAGTATTTCCAAGGCCAAAAAGCTTGTTGCTGTATCACCATCCTGTGTAATCTGCGATTAAAAAATAGAGCAATATCTTAATGTATATCAACCACTTGTGAGTCAAAATGTTGAAATTATAGACAGAAGCATATGTATGTGATCAGAACACAAATACTCCTCCTCTACTAAACAGTCTCTTTTTTTCTTGCAAGTTCTTTAAAGACCTTTCCAAGACTTTCCCTATTTTACCGCATATAATTTTTTCCTATTTTAGAGATAAAAATAACGTGATATTTGCATTTCCAACACTTATGTTCTATACTATATATAATATATATTCAAAATATCTCTTTTTGTTTATCCTTGTTGAGGATTCATAAAAGTAAGATGGTTTTCTATTCCCAAAAATGTCAAATGTTTTTGAGGTCCTCAGTGATTTGGGTAGCATTCGAATTAACTAGATGGGTGGTAGACTTTTGATGCGTAGGAAACTTTGGAATAAAGATTTTATATTATTCCTTGTTAGTACGGCACAAGCATCGTTTGGTGAAGCCCTTTCAGGAGTTGCTTTTGCATTTTTGGTGCTAAAACTGACAAATTCTCCGAGTGCAATGGCTATTACGTTGGCTTTGAAATTTACACCATCTATACTGACACCGATTATAGCTACATTTATCGATAGAATACAATTAAAATTTCCCATAATTATTAGTAATTTTTTGAGAAGCTTTATTTTGATTATTGTATGGTGGGGAGTTAAAAATGGACTTTTTGGTATATATGCTATTTATAATATGGTCTTATTGAGTGGTCTCATAGATACAATACATGATCCAGCCGCAGAAAGTTTGATCCCAAATCTAATACCTAAAGAATACCTAGCTCGTGGCAACAGTTTGTTGGGAGTGGCTAATCAAAGTATGGTGCTTATTGGGCTAATTTTAGGAGGAATAATGGTCGCACTTTTTGGCCCTGAAATTTCGTTATTTATTGAAGGAATATGCTATTCCATTGCTGGGATTTTATTGTTCTTTGTCTCTATGCCTTCAACTGACACGATTTTAAAAAAGTCGTTTTACGAAGATTTTATCCTTGGGTTTAAAATAGTTAAATTTTCTTACGTCATATTTATGATTATGATGATAAATCTGTTACTTAATTTGATTACAGCTCCAATTAATGTTTTATTGCCAATACATATGATTGCTATTGAAAAAGGATCTGTTGGCTATGGTGTATTTATGGGGCTATTGATTGGCGGATTATTGTTTGGTAGTGCTATAATAGCTGTGTTAGGAAAGAAATTTGATAGCCTTTATAGCATTGCTTTAGGATGGTTTGGCTTTGGTATTGCTCACGCGGGGTTAGGGTTTTTAAATTCTTTTTATTTTAGTTTATGTTGGGCTTTTTTATTGGGTGTGAATGTGTCAATACTGAATACTGGAACCATAGTTGTATTACAGACTGTAATACCTGCTGAATTTCGCGCACGTATTTTCGGCACCTTGAGTGCTGTATGCCGGCTCGGAGTTTTTATTTCGTTATTTATATTAAGTTATATAATTAAAAATGTTACAGTTGGGAATATATTTATTTCTATCATGGTATTGTCGTTTATTTTTACCGTGGTGTGGTTTTTTACCATAAAGAAATGTGGGCATGATTTATTGTTGAAACCAATAGATACTAATTCAGTTGAAAAATTAAGCAAAACCGAAAGCTTTCAACCCTTACTCCCGTAATAATATCAAAAGTTTAATTTTTTGATGTTAAAAAAAAACTGCCCTATGGTAGTAAGTGTATTTCAATATTAAATATATAGCGCTAGATTTTGGCATTCAAGTTACACATTGCGAGACCTGCTCAGATTTACTATTGGGAAGAATTCTTGCAGCAGGGAAAAGACCAATCTTATGAGCTTCTTCGCAGTACCAATGAGGAGCAAATAGATCCTGGTGTCTATAATAATTCATTGCAACACACGATGCCAAACAATTTTGTTTCATTAAACAGTCTCCACAAATTCCTTTTAGATCACGCGGGAGACCCTCCCTGATATCTTGCAATACCTTATTGTTGTTCCATACATCTGCAAGTTTGTTCTTTTCTGCATGACCGAACACAAGTTCCGGAACTGTTTCACCTATACCACAAAGCGCATATTTGCCACTTCCTAATACCCCAATAATACCAAATATGCCACAGCTCCCTGATGGTTGAAACACTTTGTTCAATGGCTTAAAAGCCATTGGATGAGAATAAACTACTGTTAATTCTGTAGATGGAACTAGTTTGTTTTCTATCCACTTACCAAGATCTAGCAGCTCCTTAATGGAAAGAGCTTCTCCTGCATCATGCAATTGTTTTCCTCTAGCGGTAGGAGTAACAAGACTCAATTTTATAGAACCTACGTTTTCTTTTTCTGCTAAACGTACAACCGCTTCTAGCTGCTCCACATTATGTCTCATAATCGACATAATAATCTGTGGACGTAAGTTAGCATTAACGAGATTTCTTATGCCTTGTAAAGCTGTTTTATAGGAACCTCTGACTCCTCTAACCCATTCATGTGTTTTTGCATCAGCGCCATCTAAACTAACAGAAACGGATGGATATTTACACTGAGATATTTTCTCTGCTAATACTGGCGTACATTTAGTACCATTCGTTTCAATAGTTAACTGCAAATCCTCTTGTTTTATAAAATCTAGTATTTTTTCAATTTCTGGGTGAATTAATGGTTCTCCGCCAGTTAATTTGACTCCCCCAAGTCCTAGCTCTTTAGCTTGATATATAATATTCTTAAATAGTTCGCAGCTAACGAAAGGCGATATCACTTTAGAATTTTTACCATGAAACCTGGGAGCAATCCAACAATGTCGACAGTTTAGATTACACCCTTCTGTGATATAAAAATAAATTGTATTTAAATAGTACCCACACTTAGGTAACGGTACTTTATTATTCTGTTTACTTTTAGGGTTCTTTCCATTTTTTATCATAAACATCTAAATCTATCCTTCTATATGTACGGAATCATTCAAAAGTAAATCTTATAAGTCATTTACGGGAGGGACGAGCTTGGTCTCTTCCGCTTTTCATTTCCTCCACCTGGTTTTATACGTGGTTTAGTGAATACTTACACTATACATTTCATCTGATTCCTAAAATGTCAAACATTTTTGAGTTCCCCAGTTAACCTAGGGGTTTACCAAAATCAATTACAAAAGTTGATACCGCACGAAATCATGTATTCGACATTTATAGTCGTAACTATCCATAATAAAATATCAACATTTATATTTTACCTAGTTTATATTCAGGTAATCGGCCACCATCCTTTAAAAATGCTCTATAACATGCGTTTGGTGCTGGTTTATTCTCATTGCCAGTTATTGTATACGCAAGAGCTGGACACCCACCTATGCAATAGGAGATATATTCACATTCTTGACAATATTCGAAGCTCTCTAATGGAATATCTTTACGTTCTCTAAGACGTTTTAGCTCCGGGTGATTAATCCATATCTCACTTAAAGAATCCTTATTAATTTTTCCTAGCCTAACATGAGGCATTTGACTACATGGGACTATAGTCCCATCGGCTAAAACGGCTATTTTGTTAAAGACACCTCCACAACCACGTAAGTGTCCAGAATCAGGGAATTTTTCTTTGCCTTGTTGTTTGGCTATTTCCATGTTTTGCCAATTTTTTATACTTGCTAATGGCCCCGATTGAGCTGAAATTCTATCCCCATATTTTTCATGAAGTTTTGCAAGCTTAGCCATTGCTTCAGAATATTCACCCTCTGTTAATTGGATGTTAGCCCCGTTTTCTCTGCATAATCCCAAATGCCCAGCACCATTAGTAGAAAAAGAAGGAAGTCCAACATCTTCTAATAAAAGTTCTGCTAATTTATCCAAGGATTTTACGTTGTGTTTATGAACTGTAGCACTAACAGTGGCAGGTATCCCATGTCTTATTAAGCACTTAAGACCATTTAATGCCTCTCTGAATGTCCCTTCCCCTCTAAAAACATCATGAGACTCAGGACCAGGACCATCAATAGAAACTTGAAAGCTACTACATCTTCCAGTACTTTTTAAGTATTCTGCGACATCATCATCTATCAGCGTTCCATTGCTCAAAATAGAAAAACGCATTTTATTTTTTACAATACTATCAACAAGTTCCTTAAAATCTTTACGATACAATGGTTCTCCACCACATAGACAAACATCTAGAACTGCACATCGATTTAACTCTTCAAAAAACTTTAGCCATTCTTCCTTAGGGAGATCTGCTCCCAAATCACCCCCACTTGAAAAATGGGAACAATATGAACATCGAAGGTTACATGAATTCGTTATATTCAAATCTACAGTTCGAGGCGTTTTTACTAATTTCATCGTTATAAACCTCTTTTTGAAAGTTAAATATGCACTAAAATTAAAAATCTAGTCAAGTTTAAATTACTCTTGTGATCTATAGAGTCAAGTTAAATTATAAATTCTCTATACAATAATTAAAAAAAGTCCAGAGAAAACTCTCTTGACAATACGGGAAATAGCCTTATTATGATGAAGTGCAAGAACGATGCAGACTTTATTGTGTTATCAATATAGTTAACCACCTAAAAGTAGAAGGAAAGACCATGAACTATGGTAAGGCGAAGTTGCACAAGCTGGAGTCACAAAAATGAAGAGATCTAAAATTTTCAGCAGGGCGTAGTCCAACCGGCATTCATAATTGTATCGTATCACGGTTAAAGGCGTGAAAGATCTGTTTGGTAATAGTGCGGAAGAATTAGCAGGTTGAATTGTTTTAATAAAATCTTTAGCCAAATTCCTCATGACTTGTCATGCGGGATAAAAGCTAGCCGCACCGCAGAACAGTGGATTATTCAGTTAGGATTTCCCATAAATAACTGTATTAAGGTTTTTATAAATGGATTTTTTAGATGGTGATATGCTTATTATTGTGCCACCTTTTACTAAGATTGGATATCCCTCTATTGCAGCTCATACATTGCAATCATATGCAAAAAAACATTCTATAAAAATAAAAGTATTTTACGCGAACCTTGCTCTTGCTCGTTTTTTTGATCATTACTTTGATCGCAATTTATATAATGATTTCTGTCAGCTAAGTATTAGTAAACAAAATTTATTTTTAGGAGAAAGATTTTTTTTTCGTACAGTTTATGGGAAACGTCCTTTTGCTGTACGTGATGAGAGATGTTTATCCTTTTTAAGAAAACATATAAGAGACTCTACCTTACGGAAAGTCGTTTTCGATGTAGAAAGGCACGTTTCAGAATGGCTAACTAATTTAACAGACTCTATTTTAAATAGCAATTACAAAATAATAGGTTGTACTTCAAGCTTTCAACAAGTGTTAGCCTGTATTTCCATATTTAATGTTCTAAAAAGATGCAATAAGGATATCATAACTATTATTGGTGGAGCTAATTGTGAAGGAGAAATGGCTGCTGAAACACTGTCTTTGTCTAAAAACATTAATTATGTTTTTTCTGGTGAAAGCGAGTTAAGTTTAGTGGACTTTATCAAAAATAAGAAAAAATCCAATAGTGAACATAAAGTTATAAAAAGTATACCTTTACAAGATATTAATCAAATTCCTTGTTTAGATTATTCAGAGTATTTGCAACAACTAGATCTTTTCTATCCTTATAGTGATTATAAAAAAACTATTTGGCTTCAATACCAAACTAGTCGAGGATGTTGGTGGGGTGAAAAAAAAACCTGTACTTTTTGTGGTGTAAACGGGACTAGTGTGTGTTACAAAGAAAAAGATCCCAAAAAAGTTCTCAATGAATTAAAATCGTTGCGTAAGAGTTGGCCAAATAACAACATTATGATGGTAGATTCAATTTTCCCTCATACATATTTTAAAACATTATTACCCAAATTAGTCGGTTTTGGGGAAAAACTAAATATATTTTATGAAGTAAAATCCAATATATCTTTTGAACAAATGTTGCTACTAAAGAAGGCAGGCATAAATAGACTGCAACCAGGAATAGAAAGTCTCTCCACGAGCCTACTAAGACGTATGAATAAAGGATGTAGTGCAAAAACAAACATAATTTTTCTAAGAAATGCAATGTCCATGAATCTTGACATAGTCTGGCTACTATTGTATGGATTTCCTGGGGATACTAAACTTGAATACGAAGATACACTTAAACTTATTCCATATATTATACATTTAAAACCACCGGCAAAGTTTTCAAGAATTAGTATTGACCGCTTTAGTTTATATTTCAGGTTCCCAGAAAAATATAACATAGACGAATTAAATCCCTTAGGTAATTTTAAGGATTTATTTCCAATGGCTAATAACATAGATCGATTATCTATAATGTTTGACGGGAAATATCCTTCTTATTCCTTGGGTAAAGGGAATGAAATAATTAAAAAGCTACATAACTCCATAAGAAAATGGCAAAAATATTGGGAAAATGGGAAGGAAATTCCAAAATTAGAAGTTATTGATAAAGGGGAAAATAATTTATATTTATTAGACACACGGGGATTATCAAAAGGCAAAAAAAGAAAACTAAAAATTAGTACAGATCAGGCTAAAATATTATTAAATAGGGACTACTATTCAAAGCAATATTTAAAGTCTCATAGTTTATTAAATTGGGCGCTGTCTAATAAATTTCTATATGAAATAGACTCGTGTTATATTCCACTTGTTACATCAACCTCTTATCTTATACAAAAATATAGGACTGATACAAATTAAAGGCCCCTTGGAAATCAATTTGCATATTTTTTAGTACACTAATTTCCTTTCTGAGTTCCATCGGGTCTTTTTCGTTTTTAGTTTTGTATTTTAAAACTATTTAGAGTAGTAAATGGGTTTTTATTTTATAAATTGGTACTGAAAAAATAACTTCATTAAAAGTATTCTATGGAGGGATGAGGTGCTAATGACAAAGTTCCAAAATTTACACTTAGGAAAATCATTTTACCAAAAATGTGGGACGGGAGTGTTCTCAGTTGGTAATGTCGATGTTGCAAATGGACTGCTAAAGGTTGAAGAGCTCTACAAAAAATCTATCTCTTGTACGGTACGGTCCTATCCCAATTCGGATCAGGTTCTGGTTGATAATTATATTTATCAACAATATAATCAGGACGGAACTGCAGAGAAATGGGAAGATACGTATTTAAAGATACTAACAGAAAACGGGAAATTGACTAATAAAGTTTTTTCCTTTCCGTATATTTTACCTTACTTTACAGTTGAAGTAACAAAACTTCAGGTAATTAAACCTGATGGCAAGATTATAGATGTTGATATTTCTAAAAACAGCAAAGTTATGATTGATGATTCTCAAATGTTTGAGAACATATACAACCCAAACCGTAAAGTTTTCAAGGTTGCTATCCCTGATCTGCAGGTTGGAGATAGTATAAGATGCTTGATTTATTCTCCTACAGTTAAAGCTGTTATTCCAAATGCATGGTTTGATTTTGAAACATTTGAAAAGATTTTTCCAATAATTCATGCCAGATATGAAATTATTTCTCCGAAAAACTTACCTATAACTAAATCTATGTTATTGGCAAAGATTAATGGAACTGTAAAAGAATCAAAGATTGAAGAAAATGGCTATACGAAATTAGCTTGGGAAGTTAGTAATGTACCTAGGATGTTTAAAGAGCCTAACATCTCTTCACTAGTAACTGAGTTTTCAGTAACTCGGAATTCCTCGGTAGTACAAAGTCTGCTGGTGAGTACTATAAACAGTTGGGAGGATATATCGAAATGGGGATGGAATTTATGTTTGCCTCATCTCAATGCTGTTACTCTCGAGATGAAAACAACAGTAGATGAACTTATTAAAGATAAATCTACCGATATCGAAAAAATAAATTCTATATATTATTTTGTTGCTCAAAAAATTAGATATATGGGACTGACAGTAGAAACCGATACTCCAGGCATTGAGCCACATGATGTAAATATAACTTTTCAGAACAGATACGGAGTATGCAGAGACAAGGGTACATTGCTTGTTGCTATGTTAAAAATTGCTGGATATAAAGCTTATCCTGTTTTAATGAGGGTAGGTCCTAAACTTGACAAAGAAGTCCCTGTTCCTTTTTTTAATCACATAATAGCATGTGTAGTAACAAATGATTTTCAGTCTATTCTTCTTGATCCCACAAACGAAAATTCTAAAGACCCATTTCCTGCTTACTTATGTAATAGGAGTTATGTAATTGCAAAACCTGAAGGAGATACGCTCAAAGTTACTCCGGTTATTCCGGCTGATAAAAACCTTATAGTTATTGAAACGAAAGGGTCTCTTAATTCCACAGGATTTCTTGAAGTTAAATCAATGATTAGATTTGAAGGAATAAATGATTCTGCTTATAGGAATGTATTTGCTCGGATGAATAACGAAGAGAAACGAAGTTTTTTTGAAAAATTTTTAAGGCTCGCGGAATTGCTTTACTACAATTTATTTCCCGAAAACTTGCTCGACTTGTTAACTCCTTTAGTTGCAAAACTGCATTTTTCCTCACCAAAAACAGTCCTTTGTGGTAAGCATATTTCAATAATTAATCTTCCGTGGCTTGGAAGTTCTATCGGGGTAGTTAATTATACAATAGGTAAAACTGGACTTACGGAAAGGAAGTATTCGTTAATTACGGAAGTAACATGTGGTTATTCAGAACGAATTACTCTTACCATTGATAGAGAGATAAAAATAGAGAAGTTACCAGAATACGGAAATATAGATTCTGAGACCATTACTTATTTTAGAAATCTTTCTCTTACTGGAGACATTCTGTCAGGTAATGCAAAGTTTCTTATTAATACAGTAGAGTTTTCTCCGGCACAATATCTTGACCTGAAATCTTATCTTAAACTGATGGAAACTGACTCCAAAAAACGGCCATTTTGCGTTTTTGAGAATGGTTTATCCGATTCAGAGAATCCCAATGTCGAAGCAAGAAAATACGATGCCAAAATTGTCGATAAGTGTACAGAAATTGTTCTTAACAGCAGCTCAAACTGGAAGGAAATCCATAAGACTAAATTGAAGATTTTGAATTACAGCGGGAAAAAGGATAATTCCGAATTTAAGGTGCATTTTAATCCGAACTGGGAAACTGTCAAGCTTCTACGAGCCAGCATTGCTGGCTCCAAAATCCAAAACGTTTCGACTTCAGAAGTAAATATCATGGACGAACAATGGAATGCCGAGGCTTTGCGATATCCTGAAGGCAAAATATTTGTTGCAAATCTTCCAGGAGTAGAAATAGGTTCTACTTTGGATGTGGAGTATGAAGTAACTGCAAAAGATAAACCGTTTTATTCTGACATTTTCTATTGTAGGAAAGAGTATCCTATAGATAATTTCAAGGTTAAGCTAACTATCCCGAACGATGTGCCGGTGAAGATCGTTAAGAGAAATGCGGATAACGTTACTGAAAAAATTACGTTAAGTAAAGGTGTTACATATTATGAATGGAGCATAACGAATCAGACGGCTTTGTTAAAAGAAGTTTCACTCCCGCCACAGTGGGTTTTTGTTCCAACTATTATTATTTCAACTGGAACTTGGAGAAACTATTTTGAACAACTTAACGATAAAATGATTTCTTTATCTGAAAACCAAAAATTTGCTTCAGAAATAGCTTCGGCCTTGACGGAAAAATTAAAAACGAATAAAGAAAAAGTAACAGCTGTTCGTGATTTTATTTCAAAAAAGATAAAACATGCAGGCCCATCTTTTGTCAAACTGCCACTGAATTTTCTTTCACACGCTGATGTTACCTTAAAAGATGAATATGGGAACAATGCAGATGTTGCAATTCTTTACTATGCAATGTTGAAAAGTATTGGTTATTCTCCGGAATTTGTAATGGCTTCAAAATTCCCTAATATTCATGAGATTACAGCACCTGTATTTGATGCGCCCCAGCGTGAAGCTCTTTCTCAGATACTTGTAAGGGTGAAGGATGGGGATGGCTACATTTATTTAAATGATACAGATGAGTTTGCTGCCTACGGAAGTACTGCTAATGAAGATAGTATAGGTTTTGTTCTTCCGAGTACTGATGAGATAGTTATCAAACCAATAAAAGGATTGGAAACTTTAAAAAATGTGGATACGCAGATACTTCTTTCTAATGGACAATCAGCAGAGATTAAAGTAACAAAGTATTTTTTCGGGAATTCTTTTGGAGATAAAAATAGATTTTTTTCCTTAATGACAGAAGAAGACAAAAGGAGATATTATAAGGAAACTATTGCTGAAATTTCACAAACTGCGGAAGCTGTTAGCGGTCTTAAAATTGACTTTACTTCTTATCCAGGCACCGAATCTTTCAACGTAAAAGTTGTTAATTTCGGCATTGTTAATGGTAACTATTTATATTTTAATATATTAAAAACTCCCAATATCTTTTTTGATTTGGGGATAAAAAAAAGATTTTATCCTTATTTTTTAACAAATAAAAATAAGTTGAATATTGTAAACTCTATAAAACTACCAAACAGTTCAAATTCTATCCTGATAAAGCCTATATTTGAAAAAATAATTCTTCCCGGCTGTGCTGGTAATATTGATATACTTCAAAGCAACGATAGCGGAGTACAAAAAATTCTATACAATATAAATATTGAACCTGCCATTGTTCGTCCAGAAGACTATTCTACTTTGATTAATGTACAGGATTATTTCTCATCGGACAGGGCTTCAACTTACCTTATAAAACTCAAGGGTAATAATAAATTGAACTCAAATTAGGTTTTGGCTTTTGATTTTAGAATACTATAGATGCAATGTCAAGCTTAATATTTTGTTGGAGTGTAAAAGTAAACTCTTTTTTGAATACGATACTGAAGTGGACTTTTTGTCAAGGACAGGAAACAAAAAAGGTAAGGTGTAATTTTTTATAAGCGCAGCCTGCACGCCTGCCGTGAGAATGGGCCACGCAGCTCGTCGGAATGGCGGAAACAGCGAGCAGGCAAGCACCTGATGCGTATTGTTTTTTCTTTTTATATTCATGCCGCAGGGTCTTTTCTGTAAATTCAAAATTTGATAGAAGGGCAAATGATCATCCTATAAATCAGAATCCCTTAAAAACGTTAAAATAAGGAGGAATCGAATGCCTAACAGTAAAAGTATAAGCATGGCAGAAATTTTCAACAAGCTAATGGAAGAAGGTTGTGAAAACAGTATGGTATAAGTCATGTCGATGCTGTTAAATAGGACGAGGTTATGCAAACATTTTTAAAGCCATTCTTCTTCTTTATAATCTCATGATAGAATTCAGAAAAGCATCTGGGATAAAAGAATACAATCAATGTTCAAGATTAAGAAACCAGATACTGCTCTGTGGAGCAACTGTAGGGTCTGGGGGGACACAATATTGTCATTTATCTAGCAATAGCATGGGGTGTTTAGGAATGTGTATTTCGTTGTTTAAACATCTTGAGTTATGATTTTCAACTTCGCCGAAGTTGATTTATTCAGTTAAATCCAGTTCTAATGCAAAATTTCAAAGAAATTTACGACTCAACTTAGGAATCCGGGTTAAACAAAACCGATGAAGTTTTCCTGCAGAGCGAAGCTGCGGTATTAAAAAGAAAGCCTCCAAATATTCTAACTGGAGGCTTAAAAATAAAAATAGTTTAATAAGTTACTAATCCTGTTCAGAATATGCATTATTACCAAACAAATCTTTCACACCTTTAACCGTGAGACAATTATAGATGCCAGTTGGACTACACCCTGCTGAAAATTTTGGATCTCTCCATTTTTGTGACTCCAGCTTGTGCAATTTCGCCTTACCATAGTTCATGGTCTTTCCTCCTACTTTAATAATTAACCCGCAATGCAGCAAAACCCGCAATGCTCTTTCTTTATCCTAGTACTATTTTCTATATTGTCAAGAGAATTTTTAAAAATTTCCAGAAAATATTAAAAAAAATCCAGAAAATGCCATAGCCTTTATGTGATTATGGTAATTGTCCACCAGCCCGTAGAAATGCTCTGTAACACGTATCAGGTGCTGGCTTATTTTCATCACCTGTTATCGTATATGCAAGAGCAGGACACCCACCTATACAATAGGAAACGTATTCACATCCCTTACAATAATCAAAACTCTCTAAAGAAATATCATTACGTTCTCTGAGACGCTTTAGTTCTGGGTGATTAATCCATACATCTCTTAATGAGTCTTTATTAATTTGCCCTAACCTCAAATGAGACAATTCGCCGCACGGTACCATTGTTCCATCAGCTAAAATGGCTATTTTGTTAAAGACACCTCCACAACTACGTAAGAATCCACGCCCAGTAAGTCTTTTTTGCCCCTGTTGTCTGGCAATTTCCATGCCTCTCCACCCCTTTGCACTTGCCAAAGGACCTGCCTGAGCTCCAATTCTACCTTTGTATTTTTCATCAAGTTTTACTAGCTTGACCATTGCCTCAGAGTATTCATCGGTTGTTAATTGAATATCGACCTTATTCTTCCTACATAATCCCAAATGGCCCGCACTGTTGGTAGAAAAAGAAGTTAGTCCAATATCTTCTAGCAAAAGCTCTGCTACTTCGTCCAATGTTTTCACATTATGCTTGTGGATAGTAACACGAACAGTTGTAGGTATACCATGTTTCATTAGACACTTAAGGCCACTTATCGCTTTTTCAAACGCTCCTTTACCTCTAAAAATATCATGAGATTCAGGACCAGGTCCATCAATAGAAAGCTGAAAATAGCTACATCTTCCGGTATTCTTTAGATATTCTATAATTTCATCGTCCAACAGTATTCCATTACTCAAAATAGAAAAACACATTTTATTTTTTACAATACCATCGACAAGTTTCCTAAAGTCTTTACGATATAACGGTTCTCCACCACATAAGCAAACGTCAAGGACTGCACACTGATTTAGTTCTTCAAAAAATTTCAACCATTCTTCTGTAGGTAAATCTTCTCCGGAAGCGCCGTCACTTGAAAAATGTGAACAATACGAACATCGAAGATTGCATAGTTTCGTTATATGCAGATTTAGAGTTCTAGGTGTTTTCATTAACTCCATAAGTCACACTACCCCCTAATTTTAGCCTAGTTAAAAACCCAACTCCCCCCACTAAAACTTCCCATCTTTTCGAGGAGGCGAGTTTCATACCCCTCTGAAGACCTATAGATCGGCGCTAATTGTAACTATTTTTCAATTCTCGCCAAACCTTCGTTTACAAGATCCTTTATGAAATCAGTTATATCCTCTTTTGCATTTTCAGGAACGGTATCAATGCATTCCTTCTCAAGCAGTTTCGCAATCTCCTCTATGGAGTGTTTGCCATCGAGCTTTTTCCAAATAAACGCACTTAAAGAGTCCAGCCCATAGGTCTCATTTGAATCAGGATTAAAAATAATAGCCCAATTGTCAAATTCTTCCCGAAAAACAACTTTGGGATTCTGAACCACACATTCGCTAACTGTTTCCATAAATAAATCCTCTTATTCAATAAAAAATACTTGTTAGTATATAAGCTCATAGACAATCTTTGTAAAACTAAATACTAGATAATGTCCAGAACTATATATATTATATTTTATTATAACTAAAAATAGACATGATTGCAATATATATGTTCGAAAAAGTCAGAAAAAGTACGTTTTTCACAAAAATTGTCTTCATCATTAGGCTGATCCAAAACGAAAAAAGGCAAAATAGTAAATCATAGAATTAATACCGCTGACTAAAAATTTAAATAATTGAGGTCATTGCAAAACCCAGCTTTTTGGTGGTTACGCAAAATTATTTCGAGCGTAACTGCAATAATGCAAAGCGGGAAAATCATAGTTTTGCAAGAACCTCAATTTAGAGAATATATTTATTGGCAACTTGATATAAGTAACTACTGCAAGCATCATTTTTTAAAAAAAATCGACGCATTTTTTTAGACATGTAGCCCATAGCCTAAAATGAAAATTCTATTAACTACTAGCATATTATTAAAAAACGTGTTGAATTATCTGCTATAAAAATTGGGGACGAAGAAGTACTTGAGTAGTTATTAAATACTTTTTTGGGTATTAATTAAAATGAAGAGTTCTTTAAATGTTAACGAACCTAGATGATAGGGTAAATATAGGTAGGATATTTGAAAATTAGGTGTGATTAATATATGAAAAAGACAATGGAAGATAATCATTGGAATACAAAATGCCAAAAAAAACACTCCGTAAGGGGATTTTGCGGAACTTTGGAAATACTGAATAATTTCCCATTCAAAGGTAATGAAAATGCGATAGATATTGGATGTGGAGACGGAAAAATTACCGTAGAAATAGCTAACCATTTACCAAACGGAACAGTTTTAGGTATTGACGCTTCTGAAAGTATGATACTAGCATGCAAACAGGTTTTTGGCCATATAAAAAACCTTTCTTTTCAATGTATTTCAGCAGAAAAATTTGTTACTTCTACGATTTTTGACATTGCCGTTAGTTTTTTTACCCTTCATTGGATTGAAAACCCACATAAAGCTTTAAATAACATTTACCAAATGCTCAAAAATAATGGAGTCCTTATTATTACGTGTGGAAATTGTCCCGAAATTGCTGAAGTTTTTGAACGTGAGAATTGGAAAACTAAGTTTCCTATCGAACAAAAAACATGGCATGGAAAAACAGCTGAAAACTATAAGCAAATGTTAGTAGAGTGTGGATTTAAAAACATCAGAATTAAAATAGTTCGAACTTCTCGGTTTTTTAACACAACAGAAGCTTTTGTTGATTATGCAATGGGATGGGTTCCTCATGCTACAGGATTACCTAATGATCAGGCCTTCGTATTTGCACATGATTTGGCAGATAATATTCGCACAAAAATGAAATCCAAAGACGATAGAATAGAATTAATCTCGTCAATTGCAACTATCTGGTCTCAAAAAAGTTAGATCTAGCATCCTTTGGGAAAAAATCCGAATATCATCATTGATTACTTCCGACTTTTAAAATCCATGAAAATTGTAGTAAATATGGGAAGTAATCCAAAACTATCATTTTCGTCATAGAAATAAAGACATCACACACACGCCTCAATCACTCTGTGTCTTCGTATCATAAGCACGAAACAAATAGGTAAGTAGAACCCAAAACTTTAGTAACTCAGGAAAAAATATTGTATGAAGTACCCAAAAAATGAAATGATGGGGGATGATAAGCATGAAACTTGAATTTGTTAAATGGCCACAATAGTCAATCAATCGCCATCGCTTTTTATAGAATCGTATCCACCGCCTTCTTCATCTCCGAAAGTTGAACCGAAGTATAATTAACGTGAATATCATCTTTACTTCCCTTATGTCCTAGTATACGCATTCTTACAGCTTTGTCTATTCCTGATTCCATCATTCGGGTATTTGCGTAAGTTCGCCATGAATGGAACTTATGTTTTTCCAGTCCGGGAATCGTTTTTAGTTTTCGGTTATATTTATCGTTTTTATGTCCTAAAGCTTTTAATTCTTTAAAATCCGCACCTATTACAAAAGGTTTTAATTTCTCAGCAATAGGTATTATTCGAGGCATGCCGGTTTTAGTTTCTGTGCCAAGCTGGAAACAGTAAATACCATGCTTGTTAATAATATTTTCTGGAGTAAGCCTCAAAACCTCATTAAGTCTCATTCCTGTATAACGAGCTATTCTGGGTGGTAAAGTCCATTCTGGTAAAATCAGCATGGCCTGATCCGCTAATAAAGATGGGATATCTAACGTATGCTGTTTATCGGGAGTAGGAAGTGGAATTAAAAAGTTTTCGACAATTCCCTTTTTACTTAACCCTTCAGACTCGCACCAGCGTAAGAATTTGCGGAAAGTTTGAAAACAAAATACAATTCTTGTAGCTGATAAAGTTTTTAGCATTTCATCACGAACGAGTGTAGAATCTTTTTTATTGAGCAAATGAAGACTTTTATTCTCATCAACATACTGCTTTACAGATAATAGAGCTGAGGCATAGTCTTGTTTGCTTGAAGTCCTGAGAGTACTTTTATTAATGTATTCTATAAAGCGATTTAAGGCCTCTTTAACGTTTATCTCGTTGTCGTTGAATATAGTATTCTTTATGTTTGCAATATGTTCGTGAACAGCTTTCTCTTCAGAATGAATCAATTTAGCAATTGCTTCTAAGGCATTAATAGCTCCACCTGCGTATAATATAGGAATTACTACCTTGTCTCTTATATTTCTGGCAATCTTTATATCTGCAGTTTTTAAAGCTACTCTTACCCTTCCGCTTCCAAATCTCACAGGCAACCGGAAGTTTAGATATAATGCTTTTCCCCTTTGTTCTATGTATTTTTCAGCCATATTTATGTACCACAAACTGAACCATTTGTTAAATTATATTTTAGCATAATATCTCTAGAAATCAAGATGTTATAAATATATGGCGGAGAGAGAGGGATTCGAACCCACGGTAGAGTTTCCCCTACACAGCATTTCCAATGCTGCGCCTTCGACCACTCGGCCATCTCTCCATATATTCGCATAGAAAAAGATAGTAATGTATATGTGGTGACATAATTAGCAAGCTTGAATTTGGAAACAAAATACTACTTCCACTTGAAGATTTTTATCATGATTAATTCATTTCGTTATTGGTTGAATTTACTCTTTAACGGAGTAAATTTTTAAAAAATTAACCAATGTGAGGTGGAAAGATGGACAAAAAGGCAAAAAGTAAACCATTCAGTTTTTCTAATGGCGAGTACATTATCAACAGGGCTAAAGAGGTTACACTTGATCCAGCTTTGTTGTACGAAGCAGTGATAGATCTCTCTTCTGAAGGTTTGCTTACAGCCAAAAGCATTAACCTTGCTGCAGGGATTCTACTGGACGATTTAGGGCTTCCTAACTATTTCTTTCAAAACATTACAAGAGAGTCTCTTCAAAATATACTAAAATTAATAGCTACAAGTATAAAGATTCAGGATGGCAAAGTCACTTTATCAGGAGTTGTATCTCAGGTGCATTTTGATGTTTCCAAAGGAGACGGCATTCAATGGGTAAGAATAGCTACTGAAGAAACAAAAGACAGTATGGAGACTGTTTTCGGGCCAATTATGAGCGGACATAGAAGAGAATACTACTATTCTCCTAACAGTAAATACTATACTTATGTCGTTAGCCCGGAATGTGTTAAGGATTACAAAAAGGAAGACTTTAAAAAGTCTCAATTTTTATTTGGTCTTTCCTCTGATTATACTACTACACCAGAAGCTACCAGAAAGCGTTATGAAAAATTCCTTACAGATTCAAAGAAATCAGTTACTCCTTTAGTAGAAGTATTCAATCTTCCGGAAACCGGCGAAACAAGGTTTATGTTTATAAGCGATTTTAGCCTGCCCCAGCTACCAGTTCTCAGGAAAATATTTAACGACCATGGAATGTCGCTAAAAAGAGCTTATTGGGAACCTTTCTATTCAGAAGGAGAAGTTTTAAGTTCTGTATGCTCTCTTTATACGATTGGCGAAGTAAATAGAAAGCAAGAATCCCAGATAATAGAAGATTTGTATTCATTTTTAGCTTTTGCCATGAATACTATGACAGATCTCTATATTAACGGTTCTCTTACTTTCAAAGAAATGCTTTTTGCAGGAAACCTTGTAGACTTTACTCACATGTTTATATATAAGGAAAACTATGCTGACGCAGAAATATTCCATAGCTTGAAGAATATTGACCAAAAGGACGCATTCGCCAGCAGAATCCATGAGTCAAACAAAACTACTTATGTTTATAGAACCATTTCAGATTTAGTAAAGGATAATGTTGACCTGGTTAAATTCCTATTTAAACTGTTTAATGCAAAATTTAATCCTAAGAAAAAAAGTTTCATAACTGATAAGGAAATAGCTGAAAAATTTGAAGAATTTGAAAAAATAATAGCCGTAAGATTTATGGAAGAACAGGTATCTTATGAAATATTCAAATACATGTTTAAATTTATTACTTGTCAATACAAAACTAACTTCTATAAAATAGAAAAAAGATCTTTTGCTTTCAGATTCGACAACAGCATTTTGGATCCGCTGGTATTCAACCAATTTGTTTATGGTATATTTTTTGTTAACGGACATTATGCTTGTGGAACGCATCTCAGAGCAAAAGATATTGCCAGAGGCGGTTTAAGACTGCTCAGGATTACTAAAGCAAACTATGCCTCAGAAATAGACAAAGCAGTAATGTTGAACTACGCGCTTGGACCAAAGGCGCAGAGGCTTAAGCATAAAGACATCTGTGAAAGCGGTTCAAAGGGGGTTATAGTTCCCCACCCTTATTATGCTGGAATGGGAATGGCCGCTATGTATGATTATGCAGACGGTATTTTGGATTTGATGCTTGGTTCGGACAAGATAGTTGATTATCTTGGCAAGAAAGAGATGCTGTTTTTTGGACCTGATGAAGGAACTGCTCCAATGATGGATACTGTATCCTATCATGCACGGGAAAGAGGATACAAATACTGGCGAACTATAACTACCGGAAAGAGTTTTGGCATACCCCATGACGTTTATGGCATATTGGTAAATGGCGACATCTTTGGACTGGTTGATAGAGGGGATAACGGGACGGAACTGCTTATCAATGGTAAATCTATAGTTACCACAACTAATACGGAAAAAATTTATGAAAAGATCGGTGGGAAAATAGAGACAAGCGGGATGACCACTACCTGTATCATGTCTTCATTTAGGACAATGATCAAACATTATGGTGACAAGGAAGAAAATCTCAACCTTATGATGACCGGGGGACCGGATGGTGACCTTGGTGCAAATCAAATACAATGCTACAAGGGGAAAATATGCCTGCTGATTGATGGCGGTTCTATATTGTTTGATCCTAAGGGACTGGATAAGAAAGAGCTTATGAAGATAGCCTTTATGCGTCACACTTCTCCACGAGCTAATTCGTTACTTTACCCTAAAGAAAAACTTAGTAAAAATGGATTTATGGTCTCAAGGATCAGCAAGAACGTAAAACTTCCAGGGGGAACACTTATAGAAGACGGAGCAATGTTTCATAAGACGTTTCTTACAAATCCTGTAAACCGTAAATTTATTGAACAAGCTAATATAAAAGCATTTATACCTTGCGGCGGATTTAAAGATACAGTTAATGGCAACAATGTAAATGATTTCATTTCTAATTTTAAAGAACTAAAATATATTGTTGAAGGGGCTAATGTATTCTTTGATGACTCAGCCAGAAGATATATTACTAAAAATTCTGATATTAAACAAATCAAAGACTCTACTGCTAATAAGGGCGGAGTAATGTCCAGCTCTTTGGCAGAAGTTCTTACTGCATTCCTGCTAGGAGATTCCTATGATGAAGCACTCATCAATGATGTTAATACAAAATGGGGACTCATCAAAAATATAAATAACATTATTCAAAAATGCTCCAGCGCTGAAACGCAAACACTCATCAATATTTATGAAAAGAACAAAAAGAGCGTTCCGCTATTTTTTCTTTCCATGGATACAAGCGAAGCTATACTAGCGTTACAGGATAAATTCGAAGCAAGTCTTGACAAGATTCTCAGGAGCGAGGAAAGTATCTGGAAGGTACTTGAACGCTACATTCCAGAAGTTCTTATTAAGAAACTTGGCAAGGAAAAGACCATGTCTACTTTAAATTCAACAGAACTACAGCCATATAGAGATGCTATTCTTACTAAGAAGCTTGCTGCTATGGCATTTTATAAATTTGCTCTTGATTGGGATAATTTCCTTAAGAAACTTGATAAAAATTTCGATGCAGTTATAAAAAACATTCTAAACTAATGTTGTCTTAAAATACAATTTCAATTTCCCCCATATTTCTTCCATTGCTCTGGTAGCAGTTAATGGCAAGTAGTAGTTGACCATTCTGGAAAGATTTGATTCTGCTGGATTTATCTCCACAGTCTTCCGTCCTTCATAAATTGCATCGTAGACCGGACCGGAAATATACTGAAACATCCCTGATGTGCCAATACTGATAATCAACTCAGGATTGCTGTTAAGAACTTTATGATATTGTATCAGGCATTTTTCGGGAAGCATTTCTCCGAACAATACTACATTGGGACGAATTATGCCTGCACATTTTGTACATTTCGGTGGAAGTTCAGGTTTTTGTCCTGAAACAGGAAATAACTCATCTACATTCGGCTTGTTTCCACATTGTGTGCAATACAGATCAAAAGCATTTCCATGTATCTCAATCAGGTTTTTATTCCCTGCTGCTTTGTGCAACCCGTCAATATTTTGTGTTAACACCCATGTTTCAGGCTTGAACTTTTGTATTAAAGAAATGATTTTGTGCGCACTGTTAGGCTTTGCCTTTAAACAGGCAGAGCCAATCTGCCAGAGATACTTCCACGTAATGTCGGGACGCCTCGACATCACATCTGAACTCAATGCTTCTTCTATAGTAAATCCTTCTTCTGTAATACTATTGCTATAAAGTCCGCCAATTCCTCGATAAGTCGGAAGCCCGGAATCAGCAGAAATTCCGGCACCGGTAATAAAAAAAATAGAATTTGCATTAGTTACCAAGTCAGCAATTGCTAAAATTTCTGTAAAAATATCATTCATAAGTATTCTTCTCCCATTAATTGGGGTTATCCTGAATTATATTAAGTTTTCTTATTTTTACAGCAGCTGAATTTGAAGAAAAACTTTTTAAAATCTAAGCTATAATAAAAACCTATTTTAAATTTAGAAATTAACTTAAAAGAAAAAAAGGACATTTTTGTATGTTTATAGAATCTGTCGGTTATCTTGCGTCTTTGATAGTTCTATTGTCTTTTCTGACTTCTTCTGTTATCAGGCTTCGAGTAATTAATTTTACAGGATGCGTACTATTCGTAATTTATGGGATTCTCATAAGTGCTTACCCTATCGCTATTATCAATAGTATAATTGCAGCCATTCAGGTTATTTTTATATCCAAAATGTTGAAGAAAAAATTGGTAACAGGATAGTCAAAAACCTCATCGCTGAATTGAAACGGCATGTTTCTAAAAAGTAAGTCCTTAAATTTTTACTAAAAATCTGAAAAATAATTAACCTGATTATTGACTTCAATCATTACATTTTATAAAATGTAATTAATCGTCGTTAATTAATAACTACGGAGAATGCATCAAATGCAAACAATAAAAAATGCAATTTGTTTGGTCTTTATATATCTTTTCTGTTTTATTATGTTTATTTCAGTATCTTCTGCACAAGAGGATAAGTCTTTAGAAAAGTACTATATTGGAAATGCTCTTTACAACAAAGGACTCTACAGTCTGGCTATAAATAATTATACCACTATTTATAGAGCAGTATCCGAATAACCCTAAGTTTCTGTCCGCTAAGCTTGGGTTAGCTCTTTCCTATTATGGAATGGGACAGTTTGATCAGGCAAAACAAGTTTTTGAAGAACTTGCTGATAATGAAAAGGCCCCGCAGCAAGAATTAATTCACAATTTATTAGGTGAATGCTTTCTGACTGCCGGAAACCCCATGAAAGCTGAAATAGCTTTCCGCTGGTGTATAGAACATGGGAAAGAAAGATTATACATGGAGCTTCCGGGAATAGCACAAAAACACTCCGAAACGCCAAATATTTCTATGGCTACTGTCAATGATCTAGACCCTATAGAACGAAGTTATGCCGGATTAGTAGAATCGCTTTATCAGCAAAGAAAATGGGATGCTGTAATATCTTCCACAAAAGAACTTCTTAAAATAGCGCCCAAAAGTGAATTTATAAACAGAGTCCAGCTCTTAAATGCGCTTTCCTATTATGAACTCAAGCAATATAAGGATGCAATTTTATCTCTTGATAGCGTATTTGAAACAAAAGATCCTCAATACCTGGCTCAAGCATATTTATTACTTGCTGACTGCCAGTACAGACTTGGAAATATTGATGAAGCTAAGAAAAATTATAATATTGTTATAAGTAGTTCAAAGAAAGAAGATTTAGTTTGCAGTGCTTTGTTCAGACTGGGTACAATTTTTTACAAAGAAAAGGAATATGATAAATCAGTAAAACAGTTTTCTGACCTTGTTATGGGACACTCGAAAAGTAATCTGGCAGATGAATCCAGCTTAAACCTTGGCAAATGTTATCTCAACATGAAGAATTACGATAAAGCCGAAAATATTTTCACAAAACTTTCAACTAACAATAATATCGGCTGCAAAGCTACTATCTGGCTGGCAAAGACTTATTCTCAAAAAAATCAATACGATAAGGCCGCGGATATACTGAAAAATGGATTAGACAAATTTCCTTCAAACTCGGATTATCCTACACTAATTTTTAATTACGGAGTAATCCTGATGTTTCAGAATAAATATGAAGAAGCTGTAGATATCTTTCATAAAGCACTAAGTTTCTTTAAAACAGGTAAACTAGCAGCTGACTCGACAAGGCTTATAGCTTTTTCTCTGAATAGAAGAAAATCTTTTTCTGAAAGTTTAAAAGCATGCAATAATTTTCTTGATAAGTTTAAAAACGATTCTCATATAGTAGACGTCAGATTTCTAAAAGCAGAAAATCTTTATTCGCTTCAAAAATACGATGAAGCAAAAAATATTTATCAAAAATTTATCTCGCCGGATGGGGCGAAATATACAAATGAAGCAGCCTTTAGACTTGCCGAGATTTTTATTAAAGAAAAAGATTATAAGCAGGCATTCGATAACCTGTTACTGATTTTGAACGATCCTCCATCAACCCCCTTCTTTGAGCAACTCTATTACCTTGCAGGTTATTGCGCTTTCAAAACAAAGAATTATGAAAAAGCTACTATTTTCTTCAAACAATTCGTGACGCAACACCCGGAAGACAAGAACATGGATGCTGTTCTTATTTATACTGCTATATCTTATGCTGAATTGAATAACAATGAATCTGCCGTTCCTTATCTTAATAAGCTCATTAGTGAGTATCCTCATAGTTTTTATCTGGATCAAGCTTATATGGAACTTGGTAAATATTACTATTCGATTAAAGATTTTCCCAAAGCACAAAAAAATTTCGCAACTATCATTGATAATTTTAAGGAAAGTAAATTCGCTCCTTATGCTAGATACTATCTTGGGTGGATCGCTTTAGAAAATGAAGATTACCAGAAAGCACTTTACAATTTCGATACAGTTGTAAAAGATTATCCTGAACACAATTTGGCATCTGATTCGCAGTACCAGAAAGCATTAGTACTGATTAAACAAGGGAAAAATAAAGATGCCGAACAAGAACTAGAAACATTTCTTAGAAAATATAAGTCTAATCTTGATGAAGCTTCTTTTTATCACGCATTAGCAGTAGCAAAAAAAGGTAATGCTGAAGAATCCAATAGACTATTTGAAAAGTTTCTTCAAGACTTTCCTAACTCTAAACTTATATGTGAAGCGTTATACGAAATGGCCTGGAATGCCAGAATCTTAAATAAGTGGGATTTGGCAAGAAAATATTACGAACAATATATCAGGCTCGAAAAAAGCGACAATAAACAATACGCAATTCTTTTTGAATTAGCTGAACTTGAATACAGCGCAAAGAACTATGATAAATGTATTGAACTTCTAAATCAATTGCTTACAGGCAAAGCAGAAGCAGAACTTAAATCGAAAGCATTGTACCGCAAAGGATGGTGCTACATAGAGAAAAAGCAGCCTTATGAAGCTATGAAAGTATTTGAAAATCTAATTTATGAATATCCAAAAAGCGATTTCATCCCGGTAGCAGCTTATCAGGCCGGAGAGGAAAGACTTTCAAGCAAGGAATATGAAGCCGCTTATAGTAACTTTAAAAAAGCGGCAGAAACGAGTACAATTGCAGACAGCGATTATACCAAAGAACAAATACTTCTTCGTTTAGGAGAGACCCAGACTCTAACCGATAGATGGATAGATGCTGACAAAACTTTTAAAACATTCTTGGCTAATTATCCAAAAAGTAAATTTTATTATAGGGCAAAAACGTGGTCTGGATGGACACTTGAAAACCTCAAAAGATATCAAGAGGCTATAGATCAATATAATTCTGTTGTAAACACAGGACTGAATGACAACATTACGGCCAGAAGTCAGTTCCAGATCGGAGAATGTTATTTATCTATGAAGGAATACGACAAGGCAATCGTTGCTTTTGTTAAAGTTGAAACTAATTACGATTTCCCAGAATGGACATCAAAGGCACTTCTTGAACAGGCAAGGATAATGATACTCCAGAATAAAAATAAGGAAGCAAACCTTGTTCTCAAGAAGATAGTAAAAGAATATAAGGGTTCTGACGAAGCTTCTCTAGCAGCGGACATCCTTGCTTCAAGAGAAGAACCGGAAATTCAGGAGTAATGCAATTAACATTTTCAATTAATAATATATTAAATGAGGTGATAAATGAAAGTATGTGTAAAGCGCTTATTAATTATGTCTGGTATTTGTATCGGCTATTTTGAATGCATAAGAATAATTGCTGCTATCCAGGCAAGCAATATAGTTGCTGTCAAAGAAGAAAATCTTCTTTCCCTTACTCTTAAGGGCGGTCCCGTAATGATTCCTCTCGGAATTTGTTCAGTAATTGGTTTGGCTATAGCGCTAGAACGATGGATTTCTCTTTCTCCGAAAAAAATTGCTCCCAAAAACTTTTTCAGCTCTATAACAGAGCAAGGACAGGATAAAAACCTCGGCAGTATTGTTAAAAAATGTACAGAAAACAGATCTGCTCTTTCTCAAATCATCTTGAGTGGCATCTTAAAATGGCAAAAAACAAAAAACAGAGAACTAGCAGAAAATATATTAGAAGAAAATGCTACAAGATATATCTTCAAATACAAAAGGTCACTAAAACCCCTCCTTCATATCGGTGCTATCTCTCCTCTCTTGGGATTGCTGGGCACTATTGCAGGCATGATAAAAGCGTTTCAGAATGTAGCAACAGTTGAACAATATGGGAAAGCTGCAAGACTTGCAAGCGGTATTTACGAAGCAATGGTAACTACTGCTGCAGGTCTTATTATTGCTATACCTGTACTTATTGTTTATTATTACCTGGTCGACAGGCTGGATAAATGTTCAGACAGAATAGAAGATGATTGCAATGCTTTTCTAGATGAATTTGTTCATATCAATAACAATCACTAACAAAAATTCGAGAGATACTTATGAAAATTCGTTATAGTCAATACGATGAGGTGCCAAATCCGATAAATCTGACTCCTCTTATAGACAGTTTTTTTATCTTGATCATATTTTTAATGGTTACAATGTCTTTTAATGAAATAGAAAGAGATTTGACAGTAACGCTCCCTTCAACTGATGCTTCATTGAGCGCTACTACTATGCCATTAATCATAAATGTTCGCAAAGATGGATCTTACGTTTTGGCAGACAAACCTATGAACTTGCAGAATATACAGTCAGAATTAATCAGGCTGTTAAAAAGTAACCCTAATCAGCAAGTCCTTATAAGAGGTGATCAACTGGCTCTTCATGGTCATGTTGCTGCTGCAATTGCTGTATGTAAGAAAAGCGGAATAAGGAATGCAAACATCGCATATCTAACTAATACAACCAACTGATAAGTAATGAATATTTTTTCAGGGAAAAACAATAAATTCTTAACATCTCTTCCGAAATGGTTAAAGGCTTTAGGCCTATTTATAATGGTTTTTATTATAGTAAGCCTGATTGGAATTTTACCTGAAATAGGTTTTCTGCGCAGCTATTTTGGCGAAAAAATCAACCAAATGGCATTTGAACGAAGTCCAGGCTCAATTTTGTGGGAAACACCAACTAAAATTCCTGGTAAGTTTAATGAAATAGCGAACAATTATGATGCGACAATAAGCGCTGATGGTACAGTCGCAATATTTTCCCACCGATTTGCTGAAAATAATTATGATCTTTATATAAGCCGGAAGATTAACGGAACGTGGTCGCCTCCACAGCCTATTAAGAGTATTAATACTGACTACAATGAACAAAATCCTACTATATCGCAAGATGGAAAACTTCTTTTTTTCAGTTCTGACAGACCAAGCGGCAAAGGAGGTTTTGACATTTGGTGCTCAGTTCTAACCAAAGACAACGAATGGAGCAGCCCTTATCTTTTGGGAGGCGATGTAAATACAAAATACGACGAGATATTTCCGGAAATTGCTCCTTTACAAAACGCGCTATTCTTCTCATCCAACCGCCCATTGATTAATGACTCAACAGATTCCCCAGTTATGCTAGAAAGTAAACATAACAACTTTCATATCTATAGAGCAATACGCACGTCTGAAAGTGGTGAAATCGTAAGTCTTGGCCCTCCTGCTTTTGCTTTTGTTGAAAATGTAAAAGAATTAAATTCTCCTAAAAATGAAGGGAAAGTGGCTGTATCTAAGGATGGAGGCCTTATCTATCTGAGTTCTAACAGAGATGGCGGGTATGGTGGTTATGATATATATGTAAGCGCACTAAAAAATGGCAAGTATATCACCCCTATTAATTTTAAGACCCCTATTAATACTGAATACGATGAAATTAGTCCCTTCATGCAAATGGAAACTTTTAAAATTTTATTTAGTTCTAACAAGAACAGTAGAAGTTACAGGGATTTTCATATCTACGAGAGTCAGTCACACCAGGTATTTTCTGCAATAAATACGGAAATTATTCTCTTAATGCTCCTTATCGTAGTTCTTTTTGTATCTATATTCCTATTACTTAAATATCTCATGAGTAACTCTGATCTTAGTTTACTAACCAAGTGTTTTCTTATATCAATAGTTATACATTTGATAGCATTACTTATACTAAGTACCTGTTATTTAAGAGCACAAATAACTCGGGAATATAGCGATGAAGGAGAATTGTCTATCAACATAGACAATCTGGCTAGAGAAAATATTGCAGCGGCTCTGAAAGAAGGTATTGCCTCTTTACCTAAACAAAGCTCCCAATCCTTTGCAATCTCCAAAGAAGAGGCTATTTCAGGAATTACTCAATTAAACCAGCAAGCTTCTGCAATAATAGAACCCAAGGATTATAAAGCTGGAGAGAATGTTTCATTATCTTCTCCCGAATCTATAGCATCCCTGGATCAAGCCAGCGAAGATATATCTCCCTATTCTGACAAAAATCTTTCTCTCTCTTCTATTCCATTTGATAATAACTTAAAATTTGTTATGGAACGGCCAGCTAAAACCAAAGGAAAAAATCAGTTCATTGAACAAACTGGAACAAAAGATGGCAGCGGCATCTCTAATATAGATAAGATTTCGGGAAAGAAATTGTTGTCTAATGTATCTCCGACAACAGGAATCCCTAGCAGTAAAAATTTGCCTTCCATTGCGTCTTTTAACACAGCAGATATTAAAGGCGATAGAGATAATATAGCAGCTGGTTCCAATCAGCAAAATCTCGTAAGCGATGTAAGCGGACTTACAGATAACATACTTGACAACAAATATGGTCCGAAAGAAAGTACTGAAGATATTCTTCAGGATAAATCTATCAGTAATATCATAGCTTCCAGACCCGAAAAAGAAAGTAAAGGCAAAAAACTTTATAAAGGCGCTGAGCCTTTGCCTGCACCGACTCGGGAAAAAGGGATCGGACGAGCACTAAAAACTGAAGTACCTGATATAGGATATCTTAATAATGGCAATAAGGGAATTAATAGGACTCTCGCTTTCCCATTGCGTTATTTGAGTAATGGATCTCAATATGGAGATTTGACAGGGGAAATAAGTTTTATACAAAAAGCAGATACGCCCTTTTCAACTTATTTAGGCACCTATTTTTTCGTAAAAAAATTTATCTTAACTTCTATTGGTGGAATAATTTACCGTAATACAGTTCAGTTTACATTGCCAGCTAATACAGAATTGGAAGTCTCTGATCAGTACCTATTAACCGAACAGAATAAAAGGAACTAATTTATGAATTCGTCATATAGAAAACTGTTTTTAATTCTGATGACCCTTCTATTTACTTTTGTTCTGTCTAATCAGACTGAGGCTTTTACGCTATATTTTAAAGATGGCACAGTAATACAAAATGTTTCAGACATAAAAAAAGTTGGAGATCTTTTTTTGTACAAAATTGCAGGGAAAAACAAATCTGTTTTTGCACATAAAGTATCTAAAATACTTGATGATAACGGTAATATTTACTATGAACCTTCATATCTTTTTTACGTCAGATATTGGAATCCTTCTATCAACGAATATACTTATTCCTTCAAAAAGAATAATAAAATTATAGCTACAGGACACTGGGATGAGAATGATCATTTTATTATGAATGGGCTGGCACAGGATGGTATTTATAATGAATACTATGATTCCGGCGTTCTTCGATCGACTCTGTCTGTTTCTAATAATAACCTAAACGGCGTATGTAAGTTCTATTATGAAACAGGAATCCTTAGACGCGAAGGAACTTTTGTTAATGGTAAAGAAGAAGGTACCAGTAAATTATACAATAACACTGGTAACATAGAAGGCGTTTCTGAGTACAAAAATGGCAAAAAGAATGGGATTACTAAACTATTCTATAAATCAGGAAATATTAAAGCCATTCTCCAATATAAAGATGGCAAAGTTAAAGGTATTCAAAAAACATTTTATAAGTCCGGACAAAAACAAACTATTGTCAATTTTAGCAATGGCGTAAGAAATGGCCCTATTGAGGAGTATTATGAATCCGGAAAACTTATGATGAAAGGAGTTTCAGTTGACGACAACCTTAACGGACAGGTAATTCAGTATTACGAATCAGGCAGAATTAAAAGCTCTAAACTTTTTGATAATGGAAAATTAGTAAAATAATTTGTAATATATGCTATAATCAAAATAAAAATCAATCAATAACGTAAAAATTAAAAGGAGCTAAGAAAATTATGAGAATGTCTCGCATTATTCTATTAGCAGCTTCTTTGGGCATTGTACTTGCCGGCTGCACAACAGACAAAATACCAAAACAGCAACCCCCGCCAGGAGAGACAGTTAATTATGCTTGGCAAGGTTTTCCAGAACCTGTATCTTCACCTGCGAAGGCAAAAATCCTTGTTGAGCAGAGAACTCCAAAAACAGTTAAGGCCAATGATACTTTTAGTTGCACAATTGACGTAACAAATAGGGCTGACTTTACTGTTACAGAGGCTACACTAAAACAAAACATTCCTTCTAATTTTAAATTAATAAATTCAAATCCAAAGGCAGAACAAAAAGACAACCAACTAACATGGGTTTTGAAAAATCTAACTCCTGGAGCAAATATCCAAATAGTAATCACAGGTAAAGTTTCAGAAGCAACTACTCTCAAATATATAGGCAACACTAGGCTTTCTTTTGTTAGTGAAGGCCCTGTAAATACTACTGACGCTGTGCGCGCAGGCTTAACTTTTGGGTTAAACAACCCTAAAGTAGTTACAGTTGGAGAAGTTTTCCCTGTTGACATGACTTTTAAAAATCCCGGAACAGGAACTCTTGCAAATGTAAAAGTAATCAAATCACTTCCTGCCGGCCTATTAACTGCTGATGGCAAAAGCAGACTCAGTCTTACGATAGGCGATATAGCTTCAGATCAAACCCAGCTTACTACTACAAATATAAAAGCTGAAAAGCCTGGCCTTTACAGTACTGTATTTGATGCTACAGCGGAAGATGGAATATCTGCTAGCGCAAAGATGGAAGTTAGAGCAATTAAACCTAATATTGTGCTTACAGCATCTGCTCCATCTAAGAGATATATAGACAAACCTATTCCTTATAAAATCAACGTTAAAAATAATGGTGACGCTGTTACGAAAAACATAACGGTAAAATTAGAACTTCCCGATGAAGTCATATTAACCGCAGTTAATGAAAATGGCACATCCAGCAAAGCAGGTCAGCTAGCTACGTGGAATCTGTCTTACCTGGTTCCAGATGCTACAGCAACATTGACAGCAAGTGCAGTTACAAAAAGAATCATGGTAGTAAACGCACTTGCCTCGGCTGAAACAAAAGGGCAAGATACGCAAAAACAAACATTGATTACCGATGTTTCCGGAATACCGGGCCTTCTTGTTAGTTTGAGCGACATAAATGACCCTGTTCCGCTAGGAGGAGAAGAAATTTATACAATAGTGATTACAAATCAGGGGTTTTTACCTGCCACAAAAATAAAAGTTAAATGCGCACTTGAAGATTCCATGCAATTTGTTAAAGCCGAAGGTGCTACTAAAGGAGCACTTTATGATGGAGACAGTGTAGTATTTGAGCCTCTGGCGGTTCTCGAACCACAGGCTGAAGCTAAGTGGCAAGTAACAGTTAAGGCTTTAAAAGCCAATGATGTCAGATTCAAAATTGATGTAACAAGTGATCAACTTGAGCGTCCAGTTCACCGTGAAGAATCGACACATTTTTATGAATAAAACTGTTCTTTTACATTCAAAAACAATATAAAAAAAGGTAATTACGATCTATGAAACTTATAAATAAATATGTATCTGTGATACTACTGTCATCGGCTGTTATTTTCAGCGGATGTGCCACAAAAAAAGAAGCTGCTCCTATTACAAAACAACCTAAGCTTACAATAATAAGAGAGGTGCCTCAAAGCATAAAGCTAAATTCTGAGTATACCTACACGCTTAAAGTAACTAACAATTCAAACTATAAAATAGACAATGCGATAGTAAGAGAAAATCTGCCTAATAATTTTGAGTTAACCAAAGTCAATCCGCCTACAGAGGAGAAAGGCAGAACTCTCGCATGGGATCTAGGCACTATGATTCCAAATCAAATAGAAATCATAAATATAACCAGTAAACCAACTGCTGCAGGCAAAATAAACTACTCTGGCAGCTCCGCAACCTCTTTCTATATGAAACCCATGCAGGTGTTCACAGAAGTAATAGCCGCAGGATTAGCATTAACAGCCTCCGGGCCTGAAGAATCTCTAGTAGGAGATGAGATACCAGTTAGACTTGCTGTTAAAAATACCGGTACATCCGTAGTTCAAGATATTGCTCTTCCTCATATTTTCCCGGCCAATATGACTACTATTAATGGAGAAAAACAAATTAATATCAAAGTAGGAGATATTGAAGTAGGCCAATCAATTAATATCCCTCTTAATCTTGTGGCCAGTCAACGTGGTAAATATGTGAATAATTTTACCGTTACAACGAAGGATGGAATAAAAGTAAGCACTGATTATTCTGTATTGATTAAGCAACCTAAATTGGACTTTTCGGCTAATGCTCCTGCTGTAAGATATGTAGGAAATATCATCCCTTACAAACTTGAAGTGCATAATTCAGGAGATGGAGAATCCAGAGGTATGGAAGCAACACTTATCTTACCCCCAGACATGAAGTTTGTATCTGCTAACGAGGGTGGTGAGTTCAATGCTGATACTGTTACCTGGACATTCAAAGATTTCTTTCCAAACGAAACAAAAACTTTCGTGGCTAAACTGATATCTCAAGATATCAGAGTTGTAAGGGCTACAGCACAAGTTAAAGATAAAAACTCTAATGTTCAAAAAATACCACTCACGACAGATGTTCAGGGAATACCTGCTATCCTGGTTAACATTGCTGACGTCAATGATCCAATAGCGGTGGGAGAAATCGAAGAGTACATTGTAACAGTTACAAATCAGGGTTCTCTTGCTGCAACCAATGTAATAATAAATTGTGAACTTGAAAGTTCAATGCAATTCGCAAGATCTACCGGGCCAACAGTATCTAGTGCCAAAGATTCTTCAAAAATCACATTTGCTCCCCTTCCTTCTCTGGCACCAAAACAGCAGGCTACATGGCATGTATATGTGAAGGCTCTCAAACCTGGTGATGTCCGCTTTACAGTCAATATAATCTGCGATCAATTGGAAAGACCTGTTACAGGAAATGAATCAACTACATTCTATACAGAAAATAAAAGCTGAAATAGAATTAAACTATCAATAGAAAAGGCCGATTTTCTCGGCCTTTTTCTTTTACGGAATGTACTAACACAATTTTTCTTAACAGACCATCCAAAAAAAGACGCTAACCAACTATTACTTAATCTTAATTTTGATGGATAAATTACTGATTTATTTCTTTGACCGGAACTAAAGAAGTCTAGCAGGATGTTGGGACGATGTCCGACAGATAGCTAGTTCAAATTAAAACGTTCAGCTAGCCCTGCTATCTTAAAGACTCTTTTTATAGCCGGCGTAACATTAATCATAGAAAAATTCTCGGCTTTTACTTTATCAGAAACCTTACCACATAAACGCAAAAAAGATGACGCTACATAGTCAACACCGTCTAAATTAAAAATGGCCTTTTCCGCACCATCAAGGGCTTTCATTATAGCCTCTTCAGATCCCAGACACTTACTCGTATCCATGCACTTAGAAAAGGTAAAAACTACTACTCCAGATTCATATTTAGAATATTCAACAGACATATTGTTTCCTCCAGATATATTTATTCTACTGTAATTTTTATTAATAATTCAAATTAAATATTTTTAATAGTTCATCAGTGGATAAAGACTCATTATAAAAAAGATTGACATCGAAATTAGCAAATCTCTCATTACATCTTCTTCTTGCTACACGCTGAATATTTATTAGGTGTGTAGCAGTGATATTGTCTGTAGTAATATTCTTTCCTGTAGTACCACAGCCTAATGTAAGTGATGTATGAAGTTTATTAAATATACCACCAACAGCTCCCTGAGAAGAAGGCGTGTTTACCAATATCCTGCCTGCGCTTATTTCTGTAGAAAATTCTCTGATAACACTTTCATCATTAGCATATATACTGGCAGAATGTCCCATACCACCATAAAAATTAAGATCAATACAGGTTTTTATTGCGGAACTGGAATCTTTTGCCACGTAGAAAGCTAAAATAGGGCAAAGAATTTCTGATGAAAGCGGATAGTCAGACCCAACTCCTTTCAATAGCGCCAGTAATACACTAGTTTCAACAGGAACTTTTATTCCTGCAAGTTGTGCTATTTTCTCGACAGACTGTCCTACAACATCCGCACTCATTACACCTCTTTCTCTATCAAAAGCAACCTTTTCTACCTTTTTGACTTCTTCTTCAGATAGAAAATATCCTTTTTGAGCCTCGAATTCTTTTATGACTGCATCTGCTATACTCTCTTCCACAACAATGGCCTGTTCGCTTGCACATATCGTACCATTATCAAAAGTTTTGGATATAAGTATATTTTTTACCGCAAACGGAATATCAGCCGACTTATCAATAAATACCGGGACATTACCTGAACCAACACCATAAGCCGGAGTCCCTGACGTATAAGCAGCTTTTACTACTCCCCCGCCTCCCGTTGCTATAATCAGAGAAAGTTTTGGATGAGACATTATCGCCTGTGTTTCCGCATAATAATCTTTTATATCAAATGTGGCAAAATCTATAGGCTCTTCCCTTGTAAACTGAATACAATTTTCAGGAGCATCTTCTCTTAACGCAGCTTCATAACAAATTTTTGCAGTTTCTACAGAACATTTTATTGCCCTTTGATGGGGACTAATAATAATAGGATTACGCGTCTTTAGCGCAATTAATATTTTAAAAATTACTGTAGAGGTTGGATTAGTAACAGGAATTATAGCTAAAATAGGACCAATAGGTTGTGCTATTTCTACTATACCTGTCTCTCTGTCATCTGAAATAATTCCGACTGTTTTAAGATTCTTAATATCTTCGTAAACAAACAGAGATCCTGCTACATTTTTTATTACTTTATCTTCCCACCGTCCAATACCAGTTTCTTCAACTGCCATTTTTGCCAGCTTAACTTTATTTTTAAATCCGGCTTCATAGACAGCTTTCACTATTCTGTCGACATGTACCTGTGAAAGTTGACTAAAAATTGCTGCAGATTCCTTAGCTTTTGCTAAAAAGTCATCTGCTCTTTTTTTTGCTGCTTCAATAGACATATAAATTCCCTCTCCCTCCTATGATAAATGATTTCTACTTCAATTTAAATTCAGCCTTTCTCCTAATCCTGCAATTGTAAAAACTTTTTTTATAGCCGGAGCAGCATTAATAATAGAAAAATTGCCTGGATTTATTTTGTGAGAAGTTTTTCCACATAGACGCAAAAAAGATGAAGCTATATATCCAACACCATTTAAATCGAAAATTATCTTTTCCACGCCATCTTCAATAATCTTCATAACCTCTTTTTCAGACTCAAGACACTGAGTAGTGTCCATTCGTTTCGAAAACGTACAAACAACTTCACCTCCTTTTTGTTTGGTACACACAATAGCCATCTTATTTCTCCTTCTCTTATTTGTTTAAATCATTTTAATTTTAAACTGATATAATTAGTTTTATTATATATATTTTCTTCACAAAATCGATAGAAAAAGTCATTTTAAGTTCAGTTTTTCGGCTAAACCTGCAATTTTAAAGATTTTTCTTACAGCTGGGGTTACATTAATGATAGAAAAATTCCCGGCATTTACTTTATAATAAGCCTTACCGCATAGACGCAAAAATAATGAATCTATATATTCAATGCCTTCCAAATCAAAAATAATATTTTTCGCACACTCAATCGAACCCATTACTTCCTTTTCAACTTCTAAACACTCTTTAATATCTATGTGATCTGAAAATTTACAAATAACCTCACCATCTTGTTGTTTAATACACTCAACTGACATATTACTTTCTCCTGATATTATTTAGATTATATTTAAGAAACTAAATTCTTCTGGCCATCCTAATGTATATATCCATTATTATACCATATATGACGTAACTATTCACCACGACTGCAATTCCTATCGCAGGATTAATTACTAAAAATAAGATAATTACAATCAACAATGATAGCCGCAATTTACTCCTACGAACCGTTGAAAGCCACTTCCCAATATGCTGATAATGTATATTACTAACCATCAAATATCCTAATAAACCAACATAAAAAGGAAGTATTTTAACAAATTTATGATTAGAATCTATTTTACTTGAACAGAAAAGAAAAACAAGAGAACAAACTGCAGCTGCTGCTCCAGTAGAAGGAAGTCCGTAAAATTTCTGGCTGCTCTTTTTATCAACCATAGTCATGACATTGTACTTTGCTAAGCGGTGAGCTGCGGCAGCAAGGTATATGGCACACAACCCCCAAGCCATAGAATATCCGAAAGAAGTTGAAGAATACTCATGTGCCATAACTGCCACTAACACCACTGGAGCTACGCCAAAAGTAACCATATCAGCTAATGAGTCCATTTGTATACCTTTAAGACTGGCGGCATTAAAAATTCTAGCAGCAATTCCATCAAGAGCATCAAAAACCATAGCTCCTAATATCATGCAGGAGCTGATAATAAAAACCCTCTCCATATTTGTATCCTTCTCATATGCTTGAAGAGTGTTAAGTATAGCTAAAAATCCACAAAGAGAGTTACAAACAGTAAGTGTATTGGGAACTGCTTTGAGCCATTTATTCCTGTCAATAAACCTTTGAAAATTCTTTTTCATAAGATAATTATTTTTTCATTTCAACTATTATACTTTCACCAGCCCTTAATTTATCCCCTATATTCAATTTAATAATAAAATTTTCAGTTTTAGGAAAATAAACTTCAGTTCTGGAACCAAATTTAATCATTCCAAATCTATCCCCTTTTTTGAGTCTATCGTTGATGTTAACAGAGCAAACAATTCTTCTTGCAATAGCACCGGAAATTTGTTTTACTACCAGCGGAAACTCAAAATCAGACACTTTTCCTCTACACAAAATAGAATTTGATTCATTCTCTTTAAATACCCTGGGGTCCCTTGCATCATAGAATTTACCTTCCTTATATATAATACGATTAACAACCATGTCACACGGAGCTCTGTTCAAATGTACATCAAATACAGAGAGAAATATTCCAATTCTGAGCACTTCGGTGTTTCCGAATATCTCACTATACTCTGGCACTCTTACAACTTCTATGTCTTTAACAGTTCCGTCGGCTGGAGACAGAAGAACATTACTTTCTGCAGGTATTTTCCTTTCCGGATCTCTGAAAAAGGTAGCTATTGCACACCAACAGATAAAAATAAAGCAAGCAAAATAAATCAGAAAATTCATTTCAAATCTTGAGGCAAGCAGCAGCAATATAGAGATTAGAATGATAACAATAATAAAGCTGCCAAGCCACTCTCTAATTCCATATTTGGTTAGATACATAGATACACTCCCACTTAAAAATTATTAATTGTCAATTAAATTACTCCAGACATTTAGAGAAAAAACTGATTTTAACAATTTTTTTTGAGCCATTTTTTTCATCTAAAAGTTGTTTGACTTCTTTAAAAAGAGCAACGATAATATCTTTTATTTTAACGATAAAATAACAACCGGACAATTTGAGGAGTATAAGAAATGTCAAAAGTTGTACAATTAACAGATGCCGATTTCGAAGAAAAAACATCTACTGGAATAGTTCTGATTGATTTTTGGGCACCATGGTGCGGCCCTTGTAAGATGTTTGGCCCTATATTGGAAGAGATAGCTGATGAAATAGGAAGCAAAGTATTGATAGCAAAGGTGAATGTTGATGAATTCCCGGCTATAGCTCAAAAGTTTGGAGTCAGAAGTATTCCCGCAATTTTTCTGTTGAAAAACGGTGAACATACAAGTCAGTTTGTAGGGGTACAGGATAAAAAAACAATTATAAATGCCATTAGTAAAGCACAATAAAAACTTCCCACAAAAAACTTTTCGCAGGATTTTATACGAGAAAGATTCAAATGAAAAAAACAACAAAGAGTTCGGCCATTTTCATAATGTCAGTTTTCATAAGCAGTATTACAATATTAACTACGGGATGCAGTGAAAATAAACCAAAAATACAAAAGGACCCTCTGTTTACTTTTATCCCATATGAATGCAAAGCGGTAGGAAAAATCGACATTGCTTCCATTATCAAAATAGAAGATGTTTCGAAATGCATTAATGATAATAGAAATTTGCTTTATACTAAAGAGATTGAAACAGCCGGATTGAATATAAGCAATATAGAATCTGTTATATTTGGAATTGAGATAAACACACCTCTAAAGAATACCATACCTGCAATCTCTCCGACATCTGATGGAGTAATTATAATAAGTACAAAATCTAAAGTTAATATCGTTGATTTCATAAAAATTGCAGAAGAAAAAAATAAAGGGACAAAATTCAAAATTGTAAAAACAGAAGATAAGACAACATATATACTGCCTGCGGCAGGGAACAATGCTGAAATATATATAAACCAGCTTAATGACAAACTTATAGCAATCGGTACTCAAAAATATGTATCAAAAACAGTTGAGCTCTTCAACAATAAAGGAAAGTCAATACTTGAAAATGACCAGATTATGAAGTTATCAAATAATACCAATTTGCCAGACATGTTATGGTTAGCAGCGATTTTCCCTGATGGATTTATTTCTAAAACGGACAAAAACACTCCGAATATAAAGAACGGTATCATCTCCGTAAATTATCTAAACGATTGTCTGAAAATAGGCAGTATTATTAACTGTGCAACAAAAGAAGATGCGCAAAAAGCATTGCTGCCTTTCCAAATGGCTTCATTTCTAATAACTATGAAATCTAATAACACAGTTAAGGCTGAAGACTTCTCAATAAAAGCTGACAACTCTGCTTTATCGCTTGATATAAAGCTAACAAAAGAAGCTTTAAAGACATTGTTTACCAAAGATAGCAACAAACCAGAAAAACACGAAACAACAAGACATTCAACAAAAACTGCAAATATATCACAAGAAGATACGCTAAAAACTTCTTTTCAGCTTACTGAAGCTACAACAAATGTTGATACTAACAATATAGTCAACAAATGATGCAAATCAATTCTGCTCGATTATATGGAGTGGATATTTTTATATGAAGAAAGACGAACTTTTTTCATTATTAACTTCAATAGGAATCGCCCCTTCTAAAAAATTAGGACAAAACTTTCTTGTAGATAAAAACCTTCTGGACTTCATAGTACGAATAGCAGCTCTGTCAAAAGGCCAACATATTTTGGAAATAGGCCCTGGTTTGGGTTTCTTAACAGACCAATTATTAGCTAAAGAAGTAATCTTGACTGCAATAGAATATGATACAAAAATAGCTTCATACCTGAATAACAAATACGGTGAAAAAATTACACTCGTACATCAAGACGCTTGCAAAATTGATCTTGATGAGCTAATGAAAAACAGCTCACGTTTCAAGATAATATCAAATCTTCCATACGCGATAAGTACTCCATTACTATCAAAAATAACAGAATTGAAGAATCCTCCGGAAGAAATGGTGTTGCTCTTGCAAAAAGAAACCGCGTTAAGATTTATTTCTAAACCTAAAACTAAAAACTACAGTGCTATATCTATAAAAGTTCAAGTAATCTATAATACTGAATACCTCCGAAGTGTTCCGCCTGACGTTTTTTACCCTAAACCAGAAGTAACTTCTGGAATAGTAAAATTTACAAAAAAGCAAAATATCCCTGACTTGGAAACACGAGAAAAATTAAATTTTTTGACAAAAACCGCTTTCTTAAAAAGAAGAAAAAAACTTATTAATACAATAAAGGACATTATGCCGAATAATATCATTGAAATTTTTAGGTCATTAAATATTAATGAAAATACTAGACCTGAGGAATTGTCTCCTGCAATTTACATGACTATGACAAAATATATACATTGATTAACTTTATTTATGATTTCAATTTGTTGAATATTCAACTCAGAGTAAATTTATAAGTTGAACAAAAGGTAGTAATAACAAAAGCTTATAGTCTACAGTCTGTAGTCTACTTGGTCTAACACTTATGCGAAAAGAACTAGAAAATCCCGTACTTGTACAAAACAAGAAAGCCTGGCATGATTATGAAATCTTAGACAAAATCGAGGCCGGTATAGAACTAAAAGGTACTGAAGTAAAGAGCTGTAAAGCCGGAAATATATCAATGGCTGATACTTTTGCCAAAGTCGAAAATGGTCAGATATTTCTTTACAATGTTCACATATCTCCCTATGACCATGGAAACATCTACAACCATGATCCTAAAAGACCGCGTCGACTGCTTTTACATAAACGCGAAATATTGAAATTCTTCCAGCAAACAAGAGAAAAAGGACTATCGCTTATTCCCCTCAAGTTCTACCTAAAAAAAGGTAAAATCAAAGTAGAATTAGGTATTTGCAAAGGAAAAACAAAAGGCGACAAGCGCGAAACCATAAAAAAGAAAGAAGACTTTATAGCAATTCAGAGAGCTATGAGAAAGTATTCCTGAAAAAGCATTGTCAATCAATTCTATGGAACGAATAATTACGCTGGAACAAGTAAATTCTACCAATAAATATGCAATAGATAACTTCGATTCGCTATCAGATAGAACGTTGGTTACTTCAAAAAAACAAACAGAAGGCAGAGGAAGAAGGCAAAACTATTGGTTTTCTCCTGATTATGTAAACCTTTATGCTTCTTATATGCTGAAAACTGTTAATTTTAATACGATCAGGAGTTCATGGATAGGTGGACTTGCCACGCTTTATACTTTAAGAGACCTTGCCACGCAAAAAAAGTTCTGGATAAAATGGCCTAATGACACTTTCTGTGGGAATAAAAAAATTTCAGGCGTGCTTTGTGAAACAGTAACTGACATTCATAATAAAATAAAAGGGGTCGTAGTCGGGATAGGAATAAACATAAACATGACCCCCGAACAACTTGGAAAAATAGAAAAATCGGCTACATCCTTACTGGTCGAAACTAAAAAAGAATTTTCAATAAGTAAAACAGCTGAAATTCTGTTAAAAAACCTAGATATCATTACTGCTGAGGCAATGAAAAATGATGGGTCCCTTTACAAAATGTGGAAAAAGGAAAACCGGATCATCGACAAGAAAGTAACAGTAGAAATCATCGGCAAAAGCCTTCTAACAGGAAAAGTTGTAGATATAAAGCCAGCTGGAGAACTTTATATTACAGACCAATTTGGAGAGTTCCACAACGTCTATTCCGGCGATGTAACCGTAAAGAACATATACTAAAACCATCTGTAAAAATAATCTATTCTGTTGAATTTGTCAGTAACTTCTATAATCTTATGAAAAATTCAAAATTCTAACCGGTTTTAGTATCAATGATTAAGTTTATAAAAAAATATCTAACTACTGATTTCAAAAATAAACCATTTTATCAAAAGCCTTATTTTTATTTTGTATTTGGAATGATTGTTATTTTTCTCTCATGGTTATTCCATTCATACGACATGCCATATAAGAAATGGATAAATGGAAATATTATTCTACGACAAAACAATATAATAAATTTGATATTTGATATAATCAGGCCACTTGGGAAAGGTACATTTACTATTCTTTTGGCTCTTATACTAGGCGGGATAGGTCTCAGAAAAACCTGTTACAAGATATTTACAGCTTTTGTAATTATGAGCGTAATAGTGTGGTCGCTAAAAATAGGAGTACATAGGGAACGGCCAAATAAAGAAAACAATCACTCCTTCCCAAGTGGAGATAGTGGAAATACTGCCGTTTTACTGGTCTCCGCAGCATCAGATATTCCGATATTGACACCAGCTGCTATACTCTTAGTTCCATCCATAGCCTTTCTAAGAACATACGACAATTACCATCATTTGAGTGATGTACTTGCCGGAATCGGATTCGGAATAATTTCAGTCGGTCTCGCAATGTTTACCAGTTTAAAACATAACAAAATCGTCAGACGAATAAAGAGCAGGCACCTGGCTTTACTGGCAGTATTGCTAGTAATAGCATTGTCTATAAAAAAAATCCCAGATTTTACTAATTTTATGCCACTCCTCATGCCCTCTCTTTTCTTGTGGCTTTTAGCACCTTATCTTGGAATCTTCTCAACACTAAGCAAAATCAAACGGAATTTTTTTTCACCAATCAAAAAAATATTTCATCTCTTGACTGTAAAAAATATAGCCTCATTATTGCTTAGAAACATTGATTACGGATTAGCTGTGTTTTCCTCAATAATTTTCTTTCTTGTATGGATACACTGTGATAACGATTTTAAAATCAGCATCTCGGGACTGACACTGCTCCCAATTAACTATCTGATTATCAAAGAAAAAATGATAGCAAACAAAAAGTTCAAAACAGCTTCATTCCTGCCATTCCTCTCCTTTATTATACTCATCATCTCCGCTTTAATAACAACTATACCCAAAATATGATATTACCGTTGCCGCATCCCGAATTTAATGAAATAAGGAATGAAACTGCTAATTTTTTCGGCAAAGATACGCCTCTTGTCAATGCTGAAAAATATGGCGGAAGAAAATATGAGGAACGGCTTCAGCAGAAAGAAATGGCAACATACACGGCAGAAGCCCTGATAAATAATGAGAATCTCTGCATAGAAGCACCTACAGGTGTAGGTAAAAGCTTTGCCTATTTAGTACCTGCGGCACTCTATTCCATTAGGAAAAAGCAGCCCGTAATAATCTCCACGGAAACTATAAATCTTCAGGAGCAACTGATAAATAAAGATATTCCAATAATACAAAAACTGTTAAAAATTTCTTTTACAGCATGCCTAGCTAAAGGTAGAGGAAATTACCTGTGCAAAAGAAGATTAGAACTTGCCACAGGCGAACATCAGGGAGAATATCTGCCCGGCAATTCAATGATGCCTGAAATAGCCAGAATTTCAAATTGGGCACAAACCACTTCCGACGGAAGTCTTTCGAACTTGGATTTCGAACCCTCTTCATCCACATGGCTGTGTGTATGCTGCGAAGGAATTAATTGTTTCGGGCCTAAATGCAAATTCGTAAGACAATGTTTCTACTGGAATGCCCGAAAACAATGGGAAAAAGCAAACCTGATAGTTGCTAACCACGCCCTCTTTCTTTCCGACATGAAAATGCATATAGCTGATGATGAAGAAATGGGTTTATTGCCTGTTTATTCTGCTGTAATCATGGACGAAGCTCACCAACTAGAGGCAAACGCCGCAAAATATCTTGGAACAAGAATATCAGAACCTGGTATTTATAACATGCTGAATAAGCTGTTTAATCCGGCAAATGCCAGAGGCCTCCTGATCCGGCCTGGCGAAAAAACAGTAGAGCTCAGACAGCTTGTTACTGTAACTTTTGATTTTGTAAAGACTTTTTTCAACTCACTAAGAGATTATATGTCTCAGTCCAAGGAGGTGGAAAAGCGTGTATGCAAACCTGACATAGTTGAAGATATAATTACCGGGCAGCTGGCATTGCTTGAACAAAAACTTGACGAATATATAAATGAGCAGTCCGATGAAGATTACAAACTTGAATTAACCGCCCAATTGTTAAGATGCAGAGAATACATAAAAGCTATCTTTGAATTCCTGATGATGCGTGCTGAAGAGAGTGTTTACTGGATAGAAAATGAAGATTCTGCCTTGACGATGTCGGTAACCTTAAACTACTCGCCTCTTAACATAGCTGAAATTCTTAAAAAAAACCTTTTCATAAAAGAGCCACCAGTAATCCTTACCAGTGCTACTCTCTCAGTAGCAAACAAACTCGATTTCTACAAAGAAAGAACTGGTTTTGACGGAATAGAAAAAATACTCTCGTCACCGTTCAATTATACCGGACAAGCAAAAATTTACATATCAAAAACAATTCCTGATCCATCTGAAGAAACATTTGAATCTGAACTTGCCAAACATATTAAAAACTACATTAAAAAAACTCATGGCAAAGCCTTTGTACTGTTTACAAGCTACAATCTGCTTGCTGCCGTAAAAAAACTTACCGCTGATTATTTTAAGGAAACAGATATCCGCCTGCTCGTTCAGGGCGAAGGAGTCTCACGTTCGAATATGATTAAAATCTTCAAGGAAGACATAGACTCGGTAATATTCGGAACAACAAGCTTCTGGATGGGAGTGGATGTTCCTGGAGAAGCCCTCAGCAATGTAATCATAACCAAACTGCCATTCGCAGTTCCTACCGAACCTATCATCGAAGCACGCCTTGAAAAAATCCAAAAAAATGGTAAAAACGCGTTCATGGAATACTCTCTTCCTGAAGCCGTGTTAAAACTTAAACAAGGCATAGGCAGGCTCATTAGGAGCAAAGAAGATAAAGGAATAATTGTTATCCTGGATAAACGAATCGTAACTAAACGCTACGGCAAAATCTTCTTGGATTCCCTCCCCCCCTGCCCCATAATCCTGGAATAATTCTGCCAAAGGTGTTTGAATAATAACGAATCTTCCTAAAAAAATAGGGGATAAAAAAAGTAGCATGTTGATATATGTAGCAATTTGGCCTTTGGAATTGTGGTCATTACATTTTTACTAAAAAATATTTTTTTGAGCCCATTTTCAGGACATTGATTTACCAAAAACAATTCTGTTATTGTACCTACACATAGCACCGCTAAAATAGGAAGTGGTATCTCCAGCAACGTATAAGAATAATTGCACATTATCGGCAACTTCACATACTTTGTGTGAAACCTCTAGTTGTTCCCAACCGGGATTTTCGCTATGTGGAACAGAGATAATCTGCTTGGTTGTATCTAAATTATCAAATATCTGTATCGTTGTATTAACGCTAGGCTGATTAGTTGTAGCATAAACCCAGCATTTAAAAGTTAAGGTCTTACCTCTCAATTGTTCTGGATGCTCTAATCTATATCGCACAACATTATTTGTTGTTTTAAGTGAATATTGCCCCATTTTAGTTTGTTCCATACTTCTTTCTACTGCTCCCCAATGTATTTCCCATCCATCAGGAGGTGAAGTTTCTCCTGCTGTCCATCTCGCAAAGTCTCCGTTAGAGACTAATTGAACATTGTCACTCATGACTCTCAATGAACTAACTGTGTGCTGTAGTGCTTTTCTATCCGTATCTGCAAAAGCTTGTGTATCAAGCTCCAAATCGGTTAGTATCTTTGCAAAACTAGGTCCATCAGAAAAAAGCCTAGCAATAGCAGCAGCTTCTCTTGAGCTATTTACTATGAGACACTGTGTAACTAAAATACTTTCTGGTGGTATAACGGCAACAATATATAACGATGCACACAACCCGCCAAGAATAGGCTGATAAGGAATAGCAGGCTGCAAATTCAAAATTCCTTGCTGAATAAAACGATTTGCTGTTTCAGTAACTACTCCAGTGGGTTCAAAAATACCAATGAACATTGGATTTAGCATGGAAATAACGGGGTGTTCTCTTTCTACAACAACAAAATCTTCAAATCTTCTTCTTGTTTTTTCTCCTCTCTTACCTGTAACCTCTGAAATTGTCTAAATCTATCTAAGCTAAAAAGAAACGTTTTTGGCAACAATGTTTGTTGTGGTGGTAGGTGCCCAAAACCACAAGCTGCTATAAAAAAATTTCTAACACCTTTTGCTTTTAATCCGTTATACAAACCTGTGCTTAAGTTTATACCAGAAAATAATCTAGCCACTTCTTGCTGTACTACTTCTGGTAACTTATCTACAATTTCTCCTCCAAATTCAATAATATAAATCAAAGGAACAAAGCCTACATCTTTATTAAACATGAAAACTCGGCTTCCGCTGTCTTCTGCTAAAAAACTGCCATTAAACGTAGCCAGATACATAGGGTAACGTGTACTATGGATATCTTCAGGAATTTTTGTAAATCTGGCATATGTTTCCGGCACTCTCAGCCCCTGAAAAACATGCGTTGGCTCTTTTCCCAAACAATTAAATATCTGTCCTGCAAAAATCAAACACACAATTACTAAAAATGTTTTCATACCTTCCATCCTCCTTCGTCTAATTTATAATCTTGCCCCCTATATTTTTATAACAACTAATGATTCTCTTGTCAATAATAAAAATAAAAAATTATCCATCAGGAAAAACTGTACTTCTACCTTTTGTTAAACTTTTTATTTATGATGGGTACAATATTCAACATATTGAAACCAAATTTAAAATTAGTCAGAATACATAATTATTGAAATCTGCCCGACAGAAAATTTATTTCTAGACCTAACTGATTTGGATTTAAAAGGAAAAGATATCCATGACCAAAATCAGAAAGTAAATATTGTACTTACGGAAAATTCATGAGGGTAAAACTATAGAAATGGAATGGGATTGCACTGAATTGTTTTTCTCCGGAATACTTACAAAACTCAATTGAAAGTATATGTCAAAATACAACATTATACCGACGCAAACAAACGATAGTAAAAATGATCAATCAAGTTCGGAGCTGACCGTTTCCGTAGATCAAGTATTTATAACTGACAAGTTCTTTCAGTCCCATAGGGCCGCGGGCATGAATTTTATCAGTACTGATACCTATTTCTGCACCTATGCCGAATTCAAATCCATCTGTGAATCGTGTTGAAGCATTATGATAAACTGCTGCCGAATCCACTTCTCTCATAAACTTTTCAGCATTCGCTTTATCATTTGTAAGAATTGAGTCGCTGTGTTTAGATCCGTACTTGTTTATGTGATAAATAGCCGTATTAATATCAGGAACTATTTTTATCGATATTATCAAGTCAAGATATTCTTCATACCAATCTTGTTCAGTTGCTTGTTTTGCACTAGGTACTATATCGCAGAAAATCTTATCGCCCCTGATCTCTACTCCATTTTCCATAAGTTTCTTAGCCAAAATCGGAGCAAAATCATCTGCTATATCATTATGAATTAACACATGTTCTGCTGCATTACACACCCCGGGTCGTTGACATTTTGCATTTTCAATTATCTTTACGGCAGTGTCAAAATTAACATTTTTATCTACAAAAATATTACAAACACCTTTATAGTGTTTGACGACAGGTATTGTAGATTCTTCCACAACTTTACGTATAAGCTGTTCCCCACCTCTTGGGATCACAAGATCAATGTACTGTTCCATTTTAAGTAAAATAGAAACAGCCTCTCTGTCTTTCCATGGAATTAACTGGACAGCATTATTGTCAATACCTGCAAAAGCACAAGCTTTGCTTATACATTGAGCTAAAACCACATTAGAATATATTGATTCAGAACCGCCCTTGAGGATAACGGCATTTCCTGATTTCAAACATAGCCCTGCAGCATCTATAGTAACATTGGGCCTGGATTCATATATAATTGCAATAGTGCCTATAGGAACGCTTATCTTTTTTATTTCCAAGCCGTTTGGCCTGATACATGTTGAAAGCACTTGTCCTACTGGATCTTCAAGGCCAATTAACTGCTTCAAGCCATCAGTCATATCCGAAACTCTTTTCTCTGTTAGTCTTAGTCTGTCTATCATTACCGGAGACAAACCATTTTTTATTCCATTATCAATATCTTTCTGATTAGCTGTCAGGATAGAATTCTTCTCCTTCTCCAGCATGGCAGCCATAATTTCAAGGCATTGGTTTTTTTCTACAGCATTCAAAAGAGCCAGCTGTCTTCCAGCAATAACAGCCCTTTCGCCCATTTCCGCAATACCTGTTTTCAAATTTTCTAATGACAATTTATGATTCATTATAACAACCTCAAAAAGTAATATTATTCAAAAAAAGACTATATTTTTAACTTTCTTACTCAATTAGCAAAACAACTAAATAATATACTCGGACGCTATAAAAAATTAGGTGAAGAGAAAAAATCTTGAAAGAAATAATTGCAGAAGAGGGAAAAATCCAGGATAATTAAGGATATTTCCATTTCTACAACTATATTCTTTTTTAGAAAATTTATTTCTTCCCCTATTTTTCATGGCGTCCGAGTATAATTATTGCTTCACGTATAGCTTTAGGAGAAATCTCTGGAACATCTTCACGATATAATCCTTTTAATCGCATGCCGATATGTATATTTTTAAGAATATATTTCTGAGCTTCTTCAATAAGCTCCAGAATATCCCCTTCAAAATCATGACGATTAATAATAGTAACACTGGTAGTATCGCTGAATACTGCGCAGCGTAATTGCAATTCAGGATGCCTTGCAAAAAAAGTTGCGAAGCATTGACCACCTGTTTTTTTCAATATGCCTAATTTTTCCAAAGCATTATGCTTTGTATCCCATACTAACCCGGCTTTTTCAATGAAACGTTTTACCCTTCCTTCATTTATTTCGTCAATTGACATTTTGCATATTTCATTAATCCCAACGATCTGCAACTTGCATATAAACTTTACCATATACGAAATACGGAAACTCTTTACCAGAAAAAGTAATTTTAATACAATTTCTATTATCTATTGTTTCTGTAGTAATATGTGGATAAATTTTGGGCTCAATGTGGGCAGCAATTGATTGAGAAATGTTCCGCAGTGTTTTTTCTGTTACATCTAATCCAAGGATTTTTCCAAGAGGCGAAATTCCAAACCAAAGAAAACCAACTCCATGTTTGTTCAAAATAGCAAAAACTGAAATCAAGCCCTCCTTTAATTTAGCAAGGCTCTTTTTTAGTTCGATTGTTTCACTTTCTTTAAGCTTCATTATCAGTCTCGCCACATCCCTTACATGGGGGCTTATTTTACTTTCTCCCATATTCCACGGGCTACTGCCTCCGCCTGCTACGGCAAGGCAAGCACGCCCATGGCGAATTCTAACAAACTGCTAGCGTTTCAAATATACTCTCAGAATTGTCAATTCTGCGGGAGTAACACCGTCAATACGGCTTGCCTGTCCAAAAGTAGTTGGTCTGAATTTTTCAAGTTTCATTCTGGACTCATTTCTAAGCCCCTTTACGATACCATAGTTAAAATTATCAGGAATTTTTAAAGTTTCCAAACTCCTAAGTTTTTCAATCTCCAGTTTTTCACGTTCAAGATACCCCTCATAATGTGCAAGGATCACGAGCTGTCTGGCAACTCTCCTGTCTATTTTTTCAGATTTATTCAAACCCAAAACATCATAAAGAAAAGTATCCGAATTTTTAAGGATTCCGCCATATTTTTTAAAGTAATCCTTAAGTAAAACTCCTTCATACTTTGTTTTATTCCAATGGGACAAAACTGAATCTAGTTTGTCTGAATAATTTTTAAACTGGCGATATTTCTTTTCCGGAAGAAGCCCAAGCTCATAAGCAAGGGGAGAGAGTCTAAGATCGGCACAATCCTGTCTTAAGTGAAGTCTGTACTCTGCCCTGCTGGTAAACAGTCTATATGGCTCAAGAATGTTTTTACTGGTCAGATCATCTATCATTACTCCGATATAACTTGCATCTCTGCCAAGCTCGAAATATTCTTTCCTAGACGCGCATCTTGCAGCATTAAGACCAGCAATAACCCCCTGCCCCGCAGCCTCTTCATAACCGCTTGTACCATTTATCTGTCCGGCAAGGAAAATATTGGGATGAGTCTTTACAGCAAGAGAACGGCTAAGCTGATCTGAAAACACAAAATCATATTCGATCGCGTAAGCATATCTTGCGATTTCAGCCTTTTCCAGCCCGGGAATTGTTCTTATCATCTGCCACTGAATATCTATTGGCAAACTGGTTGAAAAACCATTAACATAATATTCACAGTTAAACTCTCCTTCAGGCTCAAGATAGAGATGATGCGTTTCATGATGCGGGAATCTAACAACTTTATCTTCAAAAGAAGGACAGTACCTTGTTCCAATCCCTTTGATTCTACCCTGATACATCGGAGACTTATCAAGATTTTTTTTAACAGTTTCAGCTGTTTTCAAAGTGGTCATTACCATATAACAGCTAAAATCTTTTCTGGTTGCCCTAGGATAAGCCTGATCACCAAAAAATGTAAAGTTTTCCTCGAAGTTTTCTGTATCTTGTTTTTCCATTTTCGAAAAGTCTATCGAGGTTGCAAGGATCCTTTGCGGTGTACCTGTTTTGAGTCTGCCAAGCCTGAGTTGTAGCTGCTCCTTCAAAGCTATAGAAAGGTTATCTGCCGGTGGATCTCCTGCTCTTCCACCGGGAAAAATTTTCATCCCGTAATGAAGTTTACCTGAAAGAAAAGTACCTGAACAAATCACAAAAGCTTTTGCATAAAAAACATCACCAAATTGAGTCTCTACTCCGACTACTTTATTGTTTTCAAAAACAAATGATTCCACAAGCGCCTGATGAATCAGAAGGTTTTCGCACTTTTCAAGTTCATGCTTTACTGCCAGCTGATAAATGTGTTTATCACACTGCGCCCTTGGCGACCAGACAGCAGGACCTTTGCCCTGATTCAACATTCTGAACTGAATTGTAGCTGCTTCAGCTGCTCTTCCCATTATCCCTCCAAGTGCATCTACCTCGCGAACAACGTGCCCTTTAGCAACCCCACCAACAGCAGGATTGCAGCTCATCTGCCCAATGTGATCAAGATTAATCGAAACAAGCAGAGTTCTTGCGCCAAGCCGTGAAGCTGCAGCAGAAGCTTCCGCCCCCGCATGCCCACCACCTATTACTATCACATCAAAATGTCTGTTGAATATTACCATAATCAATAACTTTGAGGTTCAAAATATCTTCTTACTACATCACACCAAGAACATATCTTAAAGAAGTCAATAATCTCCAGTAAAACTGGAGGCATGAAATGTGAACCCCTCAAAGGGGATTGTTCGTAACTTAAGTTTATTAGTTATTTTTAAATAATTCCAGTTGGTCAAGCTTTTTTTCTTCTTTCTCTTGATTTC
>Ga0233425_10000563_pt1 | contig 94904 bp, 86 predicted proteins | sample Watercolumn_Towu_2_FD_181712 | JGI IMG/M metagenome (GOLD analysis project Ga0233425, IMG submission 181712) | Freshwater microbial communities from Lake Towuti, South Sulawesi, Indonesia - Watercolumn_Towuti2014_140_MG | ecosystem: Environmental > Aquatic > Freshwater > Lake | place...
AATCCCCCCACAACCGGCACCGCCGGCGCGTCGTCGTCACTACGAGGTACCCCACCAGTGAAGATCACGAAGATTACCCCCTGGCTCATCAGCGCCCCCGCCCCGTACCTGGACACCGCCCAGGACAACAAGCCACGTGACCGTGAGTACGTGTTCGTCGAGGTCAGCACCGACGAGGGGGTGACCGGCTGGGGCGAGATCACGGGAACGTTCCCGCAGGCAAACCGCGCCGTGTGCGGGATGCTGCGCCACCTCAACGACCTGATCGCCGGCGACGACCCGCGACTCATCGAGAAGATCTGGAACAAGATCTTCCGCCAGTACACCTATATGGGTTCCCGTGGCGCCGCGACGAACGTGATCAGCGGGATCGACATCGCCCTCTGGGACATCCGCGGGAAGGTGCTCGGCCAGCCTATCTTCGAGCTCCTCGGCGGCCCGGTGCGGGACGGCGTGCCGATCTACTGCCACCCCCAGGACGGGTCGTCGCCGCAGCAGGCAGCCCAGCACTCGAAGGCGATCGTGGCGACCGGCCAGAAGTCCCTGAAGACCGACCCCTGGCACCCGCGCTACGAGGACGAACGGGACGGGTACATGAGCGGCAGGCTATCGGCCGCGGCGCAGAACCACGGCGTCGAGGTGATAGCCGCGATCCGCGATGCGGTCGGCCCCGACATCGAGATCCTGATCGACTGCCACGGGCGGTTCGACGTGCCGACCGCGATCCGCCTGGCGAAGGCGCTCGAGCCGTACGACATCTTCTGGTTCGAGGAGCCGGTGCCGGTCGAGAGCTACCACGCCCTCAGGCAGGTCCGGGACAACGTGAGCGTCCCCATCTGCGTCGGCGAGCGGCTGCACACGCGCTGGGAGGTCCTGCCAGTGCTCGAGAACGAGCTGGCCGATTTCCTGATGCCGGACGTGACATGGACGGGCGGGATCTCGGAGCTCAAGAAGATCGCGACGCTGTGCGAGACCTACTACGTGCCGGTGTCACCACACGACGCCAGCGGGCCGATCAACGTGCTGGCGGGCGCCCACGTCATGGCGACTGCGCCGAACTGCTACCGGGTCGAGACGAGCCGGGCGAAGCTGAACGCGTACGACGTATTCATCGACCATCCGCTCGACATCCGGGGCGACAAGATCTACCTGTCGAACCGCCCGGGTCTCGGGATCGAGCTCAACGTCGACTACATGCGCGGCCGCAAGCTCGACGGCTACGGGCGGTAGAAGCCGGCTCGACGGCTACCGGCGCTGATCGGTCGCATTACCGATGCCTGACCGCCCGTCCGGGCGGCGGTCAGCCGACGACCAGGTTCAGCAGCCTGTCCTGCACGTAGATCCGCTTATGGACCTGCCTGCCTGTCAGGTGCGCCTGGACCTTCGCACTCGCCGACGCTGCGGCAGCGGCTTGAGCCTCCGTCGCGCCCGCCGGGACCTGCACGGTGTCCCGCACCTTGCCGTTCACCTGCACGACCACGGTGACCAGGCTCGTGCTGGCCAGCGCCTCGTCCCAGCGCGGCAGCGCCTCCAGGTGGATGCTCGACTCCCGGCCCGACCGGTGCCACAGCTCCTCGGCGATGTGCGGCGCCATCGGCGCCAGCAGCAGCGTCAGCCGCTCGATGGCATCCTGCCAGGTCGCCGGTGACACGCCTCCAGCGTCCCATGCCCGGTTCAGCTCTCCGGAGAACTCCATCAAGGCCGCGATCGCGGTGTTGAACTTGAATGCGTCAAGATCGGCGATGACCTTTTTCGTGGTCGAGTGCGAATGGCGGGTCAGCTCCCGCTCGGTGTTCTCGTCGACGTCGACCGACGCAAGCCGGCCGGCGTCCCGCTGCGCGATGTCCCAAACGCGGTTCAGGAACCGCGTGATGCCGGCGATCCCGGCGTCGCTCCAGTCGCCGCCCTGGTCCCAGGGACCAAGGAACATAAGGTACAGCCGGACCGCATCGGCCCCGTAGCGCTTGACCAGCGGGTCCGGTGCCAGCGGATTGCTCCGCTTCGAGATCTTCTTGTGCTCCTTGATCAGCACGCCCTGGTTGAAGAGGCGCGTGTATGGCTCGTCGAACGACAGATACCCCAGATCCCGAAGCACCTTGTTGAAGAACCGCGAATACAGCAGGTGCATGACGGCATGCTCTACGCCGCCCATGTACTGGTGCACCGGCAGCCAGCGAGCGGCAACCTCCGGATTGAATGGCCGAGTGTCGTCGTTCACGCTTGTGTAGCGCGCGTGGTACCAGGACGAGTCGACGAACGTGTCCATCGTGTCGGTCTCGCGCCTGGCCGCACCGCCGCAGCTCGGGCAGGCGGTGTTGACGAAGTCAGGGTCGAGCTTTAACGGCGACTCGCCGGTCGGCTTGAACTCACTCGCATCGGGTAGCAGGACAGGCAGGTTCCGTTCGGGTACGGGCACTGTCCCGCACCGGTCGCAGTAGACAACGGGGATCGGCGTGCCCCAGTAGCGCTGACGGGATATGACCCAGTCGCGCAGGTGATATTTGACGGTCCGTGTGCCCCAACCACTCGCCTCGATCTTGTCGGCGATGCGGGTCATCCCCTCGCCGCTCGGCAGGCCGTCGAACTCGCCGGAGTTGACCTGCGTGCCCTCGTCGACATATGCCCTGTCGAGGTCCTCGCCCTGCCAGCCTGGCGGAGCCACAACCACTCGGACCGGCAGGTCGTACTTCTTCGCGAAGACGAAGTCGCGCTCGTCGTGCGCCGGCACCCCCATTACCGCTCCGGTGCCGTAGGTGAACAGCACGTAGTCGCCGACCAGGACCGGCACACGCTCCCCGTTCAGTGGGTTTGTCGCGTAGGCGCCGGTGGGCACGCCGGTCTTCTCGCGCTCAGTTGACGTGCGCTCGATCTCCGACGCTCGAATGGCCCGCGCTACGTAGGTTTCGACGTCCGCCTTCTGCCCGGGCCGGGTGAGCGTGGCCACCAGGGGATGCTCGGGCGCCAGGGCCAGAAACGTCACGCCGTGCACCGTGTCGATTCGGGTTGTGAATGTGGCGATCTTCTTCGCCGGTAACCCGTACTCGGAGACGTCGAACTCGATCGTCACTCCTTCGGAGCGCCCGATCCAGTTTCGCTGCATCAGCTTGATCTTCTCGGGCCACTCCAGCTTCGACGTGTCCAGGAGCTCTTCGGCGTATTTCGTGATGCGGAAGAACCACTGGTCCATCTCACGCTTGGTGACGATCGTCGAACAGCGCTCGCAGGCCCCTTCCTTCACCTGCTCGTTGGCCAGGGTCGTCTGACAGTTGGGGCACCAGTTCGCGAAAGAGCGGTCGCGGTATGCGAGCCCCTTCTCGAGGAATTTCAGGAAGAAGTACTGGTTCCATCTGTAGAACGCCGGATCGCACGAGACGATCTCGCGGCCCCAGTCGTACGAGTTGCCCATCATCTTGAATTGGCGCCGCATGTTCTCGATGTTCGTACGGGTCCACTCGCGCGGGTTCATGTTGTGCGCGATGGCCGCGTTTTCGGCTGGCAGCCCGAAGGCGTCGAATCCCTGTGGGTGAAGGACGTTGTAGCCCTGCATGCGCCGGAATCGGGCGTGGGCATCGGCAGGTGCGAAGGCGTACCAGTGCCCGACGTGCAGGTCGCCCGACGGGTAGGGGAACATCGTCAGCGCGAACCAGTTCCGCTTGCCCGGCGCGGAGTCGGGAACGCAGTAGATGCCGTCGCGCTCCCATCGCTGCTGCCACTTCGTCTCGATGGCCGCCGGTAAGTACCGGTCCGCCCGGGGGTTGGTGCGCGGCCCCGCTGGCTCGCCGGCGCGCTTGCCATCGCGGTCACCGCCTCTTGCGGCGGTCGGTCGCTTGTTCATCGGGCTATTCTAGCCGCCAGCTACCCGCCAGCTTAGGCAGGCTCCGCCGGCACGCCCTTCAGCGGCCGCGCAGCCTCATCGACTTCGCGCGCCGGTACCGCTGCTGGAAGTAGACGTGCTCGCCCCACGTGCCCTGTTCATAGGCGCCGTCGGACGGGTCGCCCGGTACCGACACGTTCCCGTGGCTCGGGTTGGCCTTCACGATCTCCTCGTCGATGTCGACCCCGAGGCCGGGCGTCTCCGGCACCTTGATGTAGCCGTTCTCCTGCTTCAGCAACGGCCGGGTCACGCGATAGCGGATGGGCACGTCGTCCTCGACTCGCTCGAGGATCAGCGCGTTCGGGATGGCGGCCATTAGATGTAGCGCCGCGAACTCGGCCACTGGACCGAGCGAGCCCGAGTGCGGGGCCATCAGGATGTAGTGCGCCTCGCACATCGCGGCGAGCTTCTTCATCTGCGTCAGACCGCCGGCCCGCCCCGTGTCGGGCTGCAGCACGTCGACCAGCTCACGCTCGATGAGCTGCCGGGAGCCCCAGATGTGCGACAGACGCTCCCCTGCGGCGATCGGGATGTCGACCGCGTCCTGAATGCGCGCGAGCGCCTCGACGTTCTCCGGAGCGACCGGGTCTTCGAAGAAGAGGAGGTCGTAAGCCTCGAGGGCCTTGCCGATGAGGATCGCGTCCTTGGTCGTAAACCACGGCGGGCCGTGCGCGTCGACCATGATGTCCATGTCGTCGCCGACCGCCTTGCGGATCGCTTCGACCTTGGCGACCGTGTCGACCACGCCGCCGGTTTTGACCGCCGTGATGCCCCGCTGCTTGAGGCTCAGCGCACGCTCAGCAGTTCCCGCGTGGCCGTAGATGCGGATGCGGTCGCGCACCTTGCCGCCAAGCAGGTTATAGACGGGCGTCTCGAGGGCCTTGCCCTTGATGTCCCATAGCGCCATGTCGATGCCGGTCATCGCCCCCGAGCCGACGATGCCGGTCATGCCGTGGCCCATCGTCGAAACGAGGATGCGCTGCCAGATCCGCTCGATGTCGAACGGGTCTTCGCCCAGCAGGACTGGCACGATGTCCTTGATCGCGGTCTCGATCACGCGCGGCCATCCGCTGCACTCGCCGATGCCGGTGATCCCCTCGTCGGTGTACACCTTGACGAAGAGCCAGTTGCGTGCCGACCACGCGTGCCCGCGCGGCGTGGTCGTCGCGGTCGCGATCGCATCGGGCGGCGGATTGCCCGCGTGCATCAGAAAAGTCCTGACTTCGGCGATTCTCATAGCCGCATTGTATTCGCCGTTTCCCCTGTTGCACGCGCTCGATAACGTCGGCGCGTGCGTGACATTTCACACGAAAGTTGATATGAACCTACCTTCAACTGAACATTGGGAAAACCTAATATCGTGGTCCAAGCCCGCAGATGCGGGGCAAAGGGCTGGCCTGCAGGCAGACGGAGACTAGCCGGGTTGGAACGGTCCTCCCGGCCCAGGTAGAACGGCGACGTCGAAGAGCCGGGATCCGTCGACCAGCATGCCAGGAGTGAGAAGGAGTCGCCATATGCCGAAAGCAGCAGTGAAGAAGGCCGCGCCGAAGAAGGCACCGGCGAAGAAGGCGCCTGCCAAGAAGGCGGCAAAGAAGAAGTAGCTTCGACACGCCATCTGGCAGGACCGGCCCCGAGCGATCGGGGCCGGTTGCTTTTTCGGAGTATTCGCGTCGCCCCTGCTACAGGGCTTCGCCCGCCATCACACCCGTGCAACGCTCGTGGTCGACCGCCACCTTGCCGTTGACAATCACGAACGGGATACCCGCCGGGTGCACGCGCGGATCCTCGAAGCTCGACAGGTCGACGATGCGATCGGCATCGAACACGACAACGTCGGCGAAGCTGCCCTTCTTCAGGACACCCCTCCCCTTCAGCTGGAAGCGCTCGGCGGGGTTCTGCGTGACACGCTGAACGACCTGTTCCAGAGCGTAGCCGTGACGCCGGCGAAGTCGACCCACGACACGTGGGAACGTGCCGAACGCACGCGGATGGCAGACGCTGCCCAGCGGGATCGAGTCGCTTCCGATCATGTAGTCCGGACGTGCGAGCAGCGCCATGACGTCCTCTTCCACCTGGCGCCAGAGTCGTCCCGAGTGCGGTGGGGCGCCGCGGAACCCGCACTTGAGCTCGGTCTCGACCAGCACCTGGCAGATCATCTCGGCGATCGAAACGCCTCGCTGCGCGGCGACGTCGCAGAAGTACATGCCCTCCAGCTGCCGGTGCGAGTCAACGCCGATGTAAGTCCATGAGTTCTCGCCCATGGTCGAGTCGCGGTTCATCTTCTCGATCTGCCTGACGTACTTGGCCCGCTGGCGGGGATCGCGCAGCCGCTCCAGGATCGCCTTCGGCCCGCCTTCGTGGAAGTCGCCGAAGAAGTACGCAAGCGGAAAGCCGGAGCCCACCGGGTAGGGATAGCACTCGAGCGTGATGTCGACACCATCCGCCTTCGCGCGGTCGATGTCCTTCATGATCTCGTCGACCTGCCCCGCGTTGGGCGCGCTCGTGCGGTAGTGCGAGAAGTGGACCTTCACGCCTGACCGGCGTCCGATCTCGAGCGCCTCGGGGACGCCACCGCCGCCGAACCCGCGCTCGGTCTCGTGGTTGCGCAGGTGCGTGACGTACACACCGCCCAGGCTTGCGACCACCTTGTTCAGCTCGATCATCTCGGCGGTGTCGCTGTATGAGTTCGGGTAGTACGACATCCCGGTCGCGAAACCCCGCGCGCCCTGCTCGATCCCTTCCCGTATGAGCCGCTTCGCCTTTTCGAGCGGGGCGCCCTTGAGTGGTACGTCCTTGAAGCCGACCGATGACACGCGGACCGCGCCGTGGGGGACGAGGCCGACGACGTTGATCGCTACCTTGCGGTGGTAGTTGGCGAGGAATGCCGCCATGGTCGACATGTCGAGGTCCTCCGGCGGCAGGCCGAGCAACCCGGAGAGATACCAGCGATACATGCGGTAGTCGGCCGCGGACAGGGGCGCGTACGACAGACCGTCCTGGTCGAGGACCTCGGTGGTGATCCCCTGCCGCAGGCCGTTTGCGTGCTGCGGGTCCATCAGCAGCGCGCCGTCGGAGTGCGCATGCGTGTCGATGAACCCCGGCGACACGGTCAAGCCCGTCGCATCGATCACGCGTCCTGCCGTCGACGAAGACAGGTCGCCGATCGCCGACACGCGCTTGCCCGTGATCCCCAGGTCAGTCCGGTATCCGGGCTTGCCGGTGCCATCGACCACGGTGCCGCCGCTGACCACGATATCGAACGCCACGGGCCCCCTCCTTGATCGCTGGCCAGTTCCCTCAGCGCGTCCCGTCCGTGCGTCTTCGGCGTTCCGGGAACGGCAGCGAACTCTACCATCACGCGGCAAGAATTGGCCGCGCGACTTCAGGCGATGGGGTTACGGATTCATCAGGTAGCGATGAATCGCGGTTACCGAAGGACAATTGACAATCCCTTCGGCCTGCGTTTAGATTCGGGCGACCAACACAGGTATCCCGGCGACCTTATACGAAGTCAGCCCCGGAGGAGACTCCATGTTGCTGCCACGCTTATCCGTCAGTCGCTGGTCCGTCGTGCTATTGCTGAGCGGCGCCGCAGTCTTAGCCGCGTGTGGCGGACAGGAGGTCGTCGAGAAGGTCGTCAAGGAGACAGTCGTCGTCGAGAAACCGGTAGAGCGCACGGTGATCGTCGAGAAACCGGTAGAGAAGGTCGTCGAGAAACCGGTAGAGCGCACGGTGATCGTCGAGAAACCGGTAGAGAAGGTCGTCGAGAAACAGGTAGAGCGCACGGTGATCGTCGAGAAAGTCGTGGTGCAGACGGCCACGCCTCAGCTTCCTCCGACGCCGACGCCCCGGCCGGCCGTAAAGCCTGCTCCCAAGTCGAAGAATCCGCGTGGCCAGTTGGTCTGGGCTACTGGCGACACCGACCAGATAGCGGGGGGCTTCAACGCTGTCAACCTATGCTGCGGTGGAAAAGCATTGGGCGTCATCGAGACGCTCTTCAGGCCCACGCATGAGAAGGGGACCGAGACGCCGCTTCTTGCCGCGTCCTGGAGGCTTGACGACAAGAACAGCCCGCCTAAGTTCGTTGAAGTGACGCTCAGGAAAGGCGTCGCTTTCCACAAGGGGTTCGGGGAACTTACTGCGGACGACCTTGTCTGGTCCGTCAACGACACCAACGCAAATACGTCGGCACAATATGGCTCAGGGTCGGTGAGCGTCACGGACGGCTCCGGCGAGTGGGCAGGATTCCTGGGCAAAACCCCTGCCGAGAAGATCGACGCCTATACGGCGAAGATCTACTGGACAACCTTCGACCCGCGCTGGACCACCTGGTTCTTCGGGCAGGACGGCCTGGGCGCCGGAGTGGTCAGCAAGAAGGCATTCGACGAGAAGGGCCGTGCCTGGAACCTGGACAATCTGGTCGGGACCGGGCCGTTCGAGGTTGCCGAATGGAAGCGCGGTGAGAGCACACTTGTTCGAGCGGTATCGAACCACTGGCGAAAGACCGCCCAGGTCCAGAGCATCAAGCGCGTTACCGTTCCTGATGAAACCGTCCGGCTGGCGATGCTGCAGACCGGCGAGGCCGATATCGGCGACGTTAGCCAGAAAAACATCCCGGAAGTGCAGCTATTCGGGATGGTCGCCAAGGGCTCCGGCACAGCGCAGATGTTGACCATCATGTTCGCCGGGAACCTGTGGGAGGACAAGCACCCGACGACCGGAGACAAACTCGAAATCCTTACTTATGGAGCCGACCAACCGTGGCTTGGGAACCCGCGGACTCCGAACGACCCCAACAACCCCAAGGACATGTCCGACATGGAGCAGGCACGGCTCGTGCGTCAGGCACTGTCATTGGCGATCGACCGCGATCTGGTGAACAAGGCGGTGCTGTCCGGTCTTGGGTGGCCGGTATACATCCCCTACTTCGACATCAATAACGCCAACTGGAACAGCAAATGGAAGGTCCCGTTTGACCCGAAGAAGGCCGAGGAGCTGCTCGACCAGGCCGGATTCCCGCGCGGCAAGGACGGCGTCAGGTTCAAAATGCCCTTCTACGCCTGGAACAACCCTGGGCCGTTACCCCATTTTGCAGATACGGGCGACGTGGTTGCGCAGATGTGGCAGAAGATAGGCGTCGACGTGGCAGTCTTGCACTACGAATACGCGGTGTTCCGGCCTTCCCTCGTGGCGAGGTCTGCCACCATACCGTGGGTGGACACCGGACCGCTGGAGAACTTTTCGACCACGCCGTGGGACTGGCCGCGCGGAGGCCAGATGAGCGCCTTGACGCGAGGCGGGAAGAGTCATGGCATCGAAATCCCCGAGGCGACGCAGAACTACCTGGCTGTCGGACTTGAGCCAGACGTGGCAAAACGGATCGCACTCAACAACCAGTTCGCAGATTTCCTGTACAAGTGGATGCCTGGAATTGGAGTCGTCGCTGCCCCGAGCCTGATCGTGTATAACCCGACCGCGATCAAAGACTGGCCCATGGAGCTGGGGCTCCGGTCGACGTACAACACACCCGAGAACATCATCCTGCCGTAGCCTGGCGGGGGCGGCCTCATGGCGGCCGCCCCCGTCCAAGTGCGAACAGACGGGATCACCAGTATTCGGTTGCGAACGCGTGGTCCTGACGGTGGGGACCGCGGGAAAGGGACGCGATGCGACGGTTCCTGATACGGCGGGCCGTTTTCGCGATCCTGACACTCTGGGGCGTGACCATAGCGGTGTTCATCCTCTCGCGGCTTGGCCCTGACCCGTTACTCGTCTATGTCCGCGAAGCGTCCTACGGGATAAGTCCCGAAACGATCGCCGCGCTCAAGGAGAAGTGGGGCCTGGACCGCCCGCTCATCGTGCAGTACGCCAAGTGGGTCGGCGCCCTGCTGCAGGGCGATCTGGGAGAGAGCGTCGCGGCACAGCGTTCAGTCGTCCTGATCATATCCGAGAAGGTCCCAGCCACCGCACAGCTCGCGTCGATCGCGTGGGTCATCGCCACGGTCCCTGGGGTTGCTCTCGGCGTGCTCTCGGCTGTCAAGCGAGGGTCAACGTGGGACTACACGGCCCGCGCCATCGCTCTCATCGGTCAGGCGACACCATCGTTCTGGCTGGCGCTGGTGATGATCCTGGTCTTCTCGGTGCAGCTCGACTGGCTGCCCAGCGCGACTCGCGGCGATCCCAACGACCCTCTCTTCGCGCGTCTCAGGCACTTCGTCATGCCCGCCATTGTGCTCGCACTGGGCCCGTGGGCGGTGTACATGCGCCTCACGAGGTCCTCGATGCTAGAGGTCCTGGACACCGAGTTCGTCAAGCTGGCCAGGGCGAAGGGCGTCGGGAACACGATGGTCCTTTGGAAGCATGCCTTGCGGAACGCCCTCATCCAGCCGTTAACCGTGTCCGCAGTCGTACTTGCTTCTTTCATCACCGGGGCCGTGTTCGTTGAGACCGTCTTCGCGTGGCCGGGGATCGGTCGCCTGGCCGTGCAGGCCACGCTTGACAATGACTTCCCGATTCTGGCGGGCGTGGTGCTGATGTTTGGAGTCGCCTACCTGGCTCTGAACTTCCTGGCGGACCTTGCATACGCCGTGGTCGACCCTCGGATCCGTTACTCGTAAGGCCCCTGCATGGTTGTAATCACCCGCAAATCGCTTGTATCGCGCTCACCGCTAAGCGCCTGCAAGCGGACATTTGACTTCTTTCGCCGGTGGCCGGTGATACCCGGTGTCATCATCGGATGTCTGGCGGCGGGCGCGATCTTCGCGGGTTCGCTCACGCCCTACGACCCGAAACGGGGTGACCTGGACGCCCGGAATATGCCCCCGGTCTGGGTCTCCGACGGCGAATGGGCCCATCCCCTGGGTACCGACAGGGTCGGCAGAGACATGTTCAGCCGCCTGCTTTACGGCGCGCGGATCTCGTTGATGGTTGCCGGGGTGGCGGTTTCGGTCGGGACCATAACCGGGACCGCCGCGGGGCTCGTGGCCGGGTACTTCGGCGGCCTGGTCGATGAGACGCTAATGCGCCTGGTGGACCTCTGGTCCGCGCTCCCCTTCCTCCTCATCGCACTGATTCTCGCCGTGAGTGTGGGACCAAGTCTCTGGATGGTTATCGGGCTTCTCGCATTCAGCTCCTGGTCCGCCGGCGCGCGCAATATTCGTGGCGATGTGTTGTCCCTGAAAACGCGGGACTACGTAGCGCTTGCCAAAGTGTCCGGCGCCTCTGCCCCGCGGATCATGTACCGACACCTGCTGCCACAGGTAACGCACATCGCGATCGTAATCACGACGCTTCGCATTGGAAGTCTGATCATCGCAGAGGCGGGTCTAAGTTTCCTAGGGGTAGGCGTCCCGGCCTCCGTGCCAACCTGGGGGATCATGATCGCCGAAGGCCGGCAGTACCTGCTGACCACGTGGTGGATCGCAATCCTCCCGGGGATGGCGATTTTCGCCACGGTCACGGCGTTCAACTTCCTCGGCGACTGGACGCGCGACCGCCTGGACCCCCGACTTCGTCAGCTCGTGTAGCGGCTATCCATCCACTTGGCCATTTGGGGGCGGATGTCCGGCCCACAAGGAAGCCTGCGATGAGCGTCCACGCCATGTTCACACCGGCGTTCGGGTTTGCGGCGATCGTATCGGCGCCGTTGGGATCGGCCGCGTGTACCAGTGCCGGCACGCTACGTCTCCCGCTTGCGGCGTAAACTGACCGACGCGGGTCATCCCGGCATTCGCGCGGTGCACATGCGCGGCTACCGGCTGCTCGACCCGACCGAACGGACAGCCCCCGCGAGCATGCGTTGAAACACATCGTTGCAATCATCCAGCCGACCAGGCTGGTCCCGGTCAAGGAAGCCCTGCAGGCGGCCGGGGTCCGTGGCATGACCGTGACCGAGGCAAGCGGTTTCGGCCAGCAGGGCGGCGTGACCGACACGTCGCACGGAGTCGAATACCGCGTCGACCTCCTGCCGAAGATACGGCTCGACATCGTCGTCGTCGACAAGATGGTCGACCGGGCGGTGAAGGCGATCATCGACAGCGCCCGCAGCGGGCGGATCGGCGACGGCAAGATCTTCGTTTCAGAGGTCAGGCGCGCCTACCGAATCCGGACCGGCGAACGCGACGACGCGGCGCTTCTCGACTCGCCGACGCCACCCGGGGCTCAGCCGCCGAAGAAGCGGCGCCGCCCGGCGCTCCGGTTGCGGCGTCGCAAGAAGGGCGCTCCAGCGAAGAAGTAGCTACGCCCGCGTAGCTGGCACGGGCCGCTAGAACGGCTGCCGGCTCGAAAACCCCTGATCGTGCTCGTGCCAGTGGTCGACAGCCTTCTCGCCGACCTTCCAGCACAGCCATACGGGCTTCCCGTCGCGCTCGCCCGGAAAGTCGACCAGCCCGATGTCCACGTCGCGGACCTGGATGCCGCGGTCGGTGATCTCCTCGAGCACACGCCGGACCTTCCGCATCAATACGGCGGCCTCCTGTTCGGTGCGAGACCTCTCCCGGTCGATATCGTGGTGGCCGTTCCCGCGCGCCCGCTCCCCAAGCGCCCGGACGGCGTCCTGGGCCTTGCGCAGCTCCCTGGCGACGCTTGGAAGCTCGGTCAGGCGCTCCGTGAGCCAGGGCAGCAGCGCGTTGGCCTGCTCCCTGGTGTAGACGCGGTCCGCCGGCATGGCGTCAAGTTAACCAAAAAGGGAAGCGAGCTGGCGCCCCCCGGTGCACGGTACCGATGGTCCAGCTCGCTTCGGTATCACTTACGCCGCCGGTGTTCCGCCGGTTTCCTCAACGGCCGTGACCGGCTTCGGGAAAGCCCCCCCAACGCGGGTGCGGCAGTCGGTGGCCATGGTCGTGGTCGGCGTCCCCCGCCGCGTCCCCGGGCTCTCTCAGCAGGCCGTGGCCCGTCTTCCGTCGCGCGGCGACATAGCGGACGATGGCCTCCAGCCTGGGGCGGTCTCCGCCGAGCTCAACTGCCCGCTCGACATCGCGGCCCGAAAGGACGGTGTCTCCCAGCGCCGCAAATGCAACCGCCCGGTTGCCGTACGCGTCGGCAAGCTCCGGCTTCAGCGCAACCGCGCGGTCCAGGTTTCGCAGCGCCTGCTCGAACATGCCGAGCGAGAGGTAGGCGGTCCCCAGGTTGTACTGCGTCTCATGGTCGTCAGGTGCAAGCGACGCCGCCTCCTCGAAGTCCCGGGCCGCGCGGTCCGGAAAGCCGAGCTGGGCGAGCCTCACCCCGCGCTTGAAGAAGCCGGCCGCGCTCTCTGGAACCGGCAACGCGTCCAGCTCCTGCTGGGTGGGCACGCGGTCAGGCACGTTCTGGCTCATCGCCCAATCGTACGATGCCGCCTTGCCGGGCAACCCAATTACAATCCCGGTATGCGTATCGCCATCATCGGTCAGGCAGCGTTCGGGAAGGCGGTCGTGGAAGCGATCGCGAACGCCGGGAAGGACCGGATTGTCGGCGTCTTCCCGCCCCCGCCAAAGGAAGGCGCGCCGGAGGACCCGATCGCCGAGGGCGCGCGGGCGAAGGGGGCACCGGTCCTCCTTCCGGGCAGGTATCGGTCGAAGGCGGCGATCGAGGCGTTCAGAGGGACCGAGCCCGAGCTCTGCGTGATGGCCTACGTGACCGACATCGTGCCGGAGGAGACCCTGTTCCATCCACCGATGGGGACCGTTCAGTACCACCCGTCGCTGCTGCCGCGTCACCGCGGCCCGAGCTCGATCAACTGGCCGATCATCCAGGGCGAGACCGAGACCGGGCTCACGGTTTTCTGGCCCGACCGCGGGCTCGATACCGGCCCCATCCTCCTGCAGAAGCGAGTGCCGATCGGCCCGGACGACACCGTGGCGTCGCTCTACTTCAACCACCTGTTCCCGCTGGGCGTCCAGGCGATCCTCGAGTCGCTCGACCTCATCCGCGGGGGAAAGGCTCCCCGACTCGTGCAGGACGAGAGCGAAGCCACCTACGAAGGTTGGTGCAAGTCCGAGGACGCGGCGATCGACTGGGCCAGGGGCGTCGACGATGTCTACAACCTGATCCGGGGGTGCAACCCGCAGCCCGGGGCGCACACGACCCACGGCGGGAACCTGGTCAGGATCTTCGACTCCGAAAAGCGTGCCACGGAAACAGGCCGCTCTCCCGGTAGTGTCATGGCGGTCGGCGCCGCCGGGGTCGAGGTGGCCTGCACAGGCGGTTCGGTCCTGGTCAAGCGGATGCAGCCCCCGGCCTCCCGTAAGGTAGCCGCGGCGGAGTTCGCGTTGGCGGCTGGCCTTCGCGCGGGCGATCGCCTGGGAGCCTGACCGGCCGGCCTGCGATGAATCTCGAGAAATCGCCGCGCCCGGCCGCGAGCGACGACCTGCGCTCAGGGAGCGACCTCCGTGTCCGGTCGGAGTCGCTGCTGGAGTTCCCCAAAGTCCAGGAGATGCTCGCCGCGTATGCGCATTTCTTCCTGTCGCGCGAGCTCGCCGCCGGCGCCCGGCCTTCATACGACCCGGCAGATGTCGATCGCCTGCAGTCGGAAACCTCTGAAGCCGGCCTGCTAATCGACTCGCGTGGCGACATAGGCCTGACCGGTCTGCGCGACCCCCGTCCGGCCATCACCCGCGCAGCGCTTGGCGGACTCCTGACGGGCGAGGAACTCGTGGGCGCCGCGCTGGTACTGGACGCTGCGTGGCAGGCCGCGCAGGCGGTTGGTCAGTTGGAGGACCGGGCACCCCTGCTGGGGGCGATTGCCGGACGCGTCGTCGACTTCCGTAAGTTCAAGAAGGCGGTCGACCACGCTCTGTCTGAGCGAGGCGACGTGCTCGACCGGGCGACACCTGCCCTCGGGCCGATGCGCCGGCGGATCGCCGCGACCTACAACCGCCTCGCCCGCGCCCTCGATCGCATGATCGCCGATGCTCCCGTCCGCCAGGCGCTGCAGTCGGGTGCGATCGCGACACGCGGCGACCGGCTGGTGCTCGAGGTCCGGATCGAGGACCGCAAGGCGGTGCCCGGCATCGTCCACGACGTCTCCAAGACCGGAGCGACCCTGTTCGTGAAGCCCTTTGGCGCGGTCGACCTCTGCAACGAATGGCGTGAGGCGTCGGCGGAGGCGACCCGCGAGGAAGAGCGCGTGTTGTGGTCGCTGTCGGAGCAGCTGGCGACGCGCGCCGACGATGCACGGGAGTCGGTCCAGGCGGTCGCCGAGCTGGACCTGGTCGTCGCCCGCGCCCGACTCTCCCGTGCGATGCGCGCCGAGCGCCCCGAGGCCCTCCCGGCGGATGCCGACACGGCCGCGAAGCTCGTCGCGGCGCGCCATCCCCTGATCGGCGCGTCGGCGGTGCCGCTCACGGCGTGGGTCGGCCCGGCATTCACGTCACTCGTCATCACAGGCCCCAACACGGGCGGCAAGACCGTCGCCCTCAAGACGATCGGCCTGTTCGCGCTCATGTACCAGGCCGGGCTCCAGCTCCCCGCCGCCTCCGGCACCGCCTTCCGGGTCTTCGACGGCATCTACGCCGACATCGGCGATGCCCAGAGCATCGAGCGGTCGGTCTCGACCTTTTCCTCGCACATGGGCAACGTCGTCGCCATCCTCGACTCCGCCGGCCCTCGCTCGCTCGTGCTCATCGACGAGCTCGGCACCGGCACCGATCCCGAGGAGGGCTCCTCGCTCGCCCGGGCGGTCCTCGACGAGTTGAACCGCCGCAGGATCCCTGCGGTCGTGACCACCCATCACCGCTCGGTAGCCGAGCACGCCAGCCGGCAGCCCGGCATGGAGAACGCCAGCGTCGAGCTCGACCCCGACACGATGACCCCCACCTATCACCTCGTGATGGGCATACCCGGCAGAAGCTACGCGATCACGGTCGCCCGCCGCCTGGGCCTGGCGTCGAAGATCGTCGACGCCGCTCAGGCCGGCCTCTCGGCGCCGCACCTCAAGTCCGAGGAGCTCCTACGGCAGCTGCAGGCCGAGCGGAAGAAGGTGGCCGAGGCCAGCGCCGCCGCCGAGGCCGACCGGGCCGACGCCGCTCGCATGAAGCGGGATCTGACCGGGGCACTCTCCGAGGTAAACCGGCGGCGCGAGAACCTGGTCGAGAAGACGAGGCGCGAGCTTCAGCGGGAGGTCGCCGATGTGCGCGACAGGCTCGCCGAGATCGAGGACCGTGCACGGGCCGCGGGCGAGACCGAGCAGGCGCGGGCCGAGCTGGACCGCATGAGACAGCAACTGCGGGACCGCGGCTGGGGCACTGCGCCGCCCGAGCAGGAAACGCCGGTGCCCTCGGATGCGGGGCGCCAGGGGCCGCCTGGGGCGGCAGAGGGACCAGTCGGACCGGGCGAGGGCGGCCGGGACGAGGAGCGACCGCTTGCGCCGGGCGACACCGTCGAGGTGAAGGGGCTCGAGGTCCAGGCGAAGGTCGAGGGCCTTACGGCGGACGGCCGCGTCAACCTTCTAATGGGCAGCGTGCACATCACCCTGGACCACAGCGAAGTCAGGCGAATCGCCTCGGCGGACGCGGCTGGAGGACGCCCGGAGCGTTACGCGCTCCAACGGGCAGCTTCGCCGGCCGACGCAGCAGAACAGGAAGCGGACGCGACCGGGGTGCTGGACCTCCGAGGAATGCGCGTCCACGAAGTGGAGGAGAAGATCGCCGCCTTCCTGGACCGCTGCATGCTGAACGGGCTGGCCACGGCCCGGATCGTGCACGGTCGTGGGACGGGCGCTGTGCGGCAGGCGGTGCGGGACGCCCTCGCCCGCCACCCGTCGGCGGCCGGTTTCGCCCCTGCCGATCAATCGGCCGGCGGCGACGGCGTGACGGTCGTCGAGCTGGCCTGACCCGAACCTGCGGTGCTGCTGTCGCGGCGCTTGACGCCACCGGCCACAAGCGTAGGATTCTCGACCGTCCATCCATGGGGGTGTCGATCCGGGACGGGGCTCGAATGGCCGCGCTTCCCAGATCAGGCGAGGGGGCCTGAGTGGCATGGGTGGCAGGAATGTTCCCTTATGAAGGATGCTGGCAGTTATTGGAAGCTGTTCGGCCTGTTGGCCGTGGCAGCGATCGCACTGTCCATCGCCTGTGGCGGCGAGAAGACGGTCGAGGTCACGAAGGTAGTCGAACGCACGGTGGTGGTCGTCGCGACCCCCACCGCGGCGGGCGCGAAGCCGACGGCGATCGCAAAGGTGGAGCCGGCGCCGCAGCCGAAGACTCCCGCGGGCAGCCTGACGATCTCGGTCGCCCAGATCGGGGCAGGCATTGGCCTCAACAGCGCAGGTAGTGTGTCGACGGCGTGCCGCAGCTACGGCTGTGCCGAGGACCTCTTCACGTGGTCGACGGCAAGCCGAGAGGAACCCCGGCTAGCAGAGTCGTGGACGCTCTCGTCGGACCAGAAGACCGTCACGATCAAGGTCCGCAAGGGCGTCAAGTTCCACAACGTCGACAAGGACTGGGGCGAGCTCAAGGCCCAGGACCTTGCCTGGAGCTACAACGAGCTCAACCCGGCGATCAATCCGACCTCGATCGGGTGGAGCGCGGCTAACCTGAACGCTACGTTTGGCAAGAACGCAGTGGTCGCGCTCGACGACAACACGCTCAAGTTCACGTTCCACGAGTTCGACGTGCGGTGGGCCAACTCCACTCTTAACGAATCTGGCCAGGTCGGCCACATGGCCGTACCGAAGGCGGCTTTCGACGAAAAGGGCGCCGACTGGGTCCGCACTCACATCGTGGCGACCGGTCCGTACAAGGTGAACAAGTGGGTCCAGGACGACCGCATCGAACTGGAAGCGACCAACAACCACTGGAAGTTCACTCCCAAGTTCAAGAAAGTGACGCTGGTCCGGTTCCCCGAGCAGTCGACCCGCGTGGCGGCAATGCTCACTGGCGAAATCGACGCCGCCGACCTGGACTCGAAGACCTTCACCGACATGCTCGCCCGAGGCTTCAAGCACTTCGGCGCGGGCAACGACCATCAGCTGGGGATCTTCTGGGCAGGCAACCAGTGGGAGACCGTGAACGCGGTCGACGGAACACCGCTGCCGAGCACCGGCAACTGCACCAGGAACCTGCTCTGGATCGGCTGTCCGAAGATCGAGGGCGATATGGAGCAGGGCCGCAAGGTCCGGCACGCGGTCTCGATCGCGATCGACCGTGACGCGATCAACCAGAGCGTGCTGTCGGGCCTCGGCTACCCGAACCACGTGACGTGGTGGGACACGAAGAACCCGAACTGGCAGTCGAAGTGGGAGTACAAGTTCGACCCGAAGGCTGCGGCCGCCGAGCTCGATGCTGCGGGCGCGAAGGCGGACAGCAGCGGGTACCGGTTCGACATGCCGATCTGGTCCGGTCCGAGCACCCCCGGTGAGGTGGGCGACGCGGTCGCGGGCTTCATGGCCGACATCGGAATCAAGTCCGAGGTCCTGAAGTACGCCTACGTCATCTACCGGCCGGGCATCGTGGCCCGTACGAACAACGTCCCGTTCCTGACGGAGTGCGACGACGGCTACTCGCCGCTGCCATGGGACCTGCCCAAGGGTCTCGTCGCATCGTCCCTGACCTGGGGCGGCTTCAGCTGTGGCTTCGGCACGAAGGAGATCGCCGACGGCTACAAGAAGATGTCCCAGGAGCCGGACCTGAACAAGCGAATCCAGTACTCGAACGAGATCCTCGACCACATCTACCAGTGGAACCTGATCACAGGCCTGGTGGTTGAGCCTCAAACCCTGACCGTGAACCCGAACTCGGTCAAGGAATGGCCGATGCGGCCGACGATCATCGGGTCCTGGACGGAGCTCTACAACGCGGTCCCGGCCCGGTAGGGGGCGCGCGAAGCTCGAGTAGCTCTCGGGGCCCCCGTGTGGCCAGTGCCTGATCGCACCCAGGCCCACGGGGGCCCTGACATTCAGGTTCCCGACGAATCCCGCACGGGCGGCGTGACGTCCGACTGACAAGGAGGGGCAGGCGTTGAGTTACTTCCTCGGCCGGCGTCTCCTACTGGGGCTGCTCTCCCTTGTCGCGGCTACTTCAATCGTCTTCGCCCTCTCCCGCGCCGCCGGTGATCCACGTCTCCTCTTCATCAAACCCGGCGGTTACGCGATGACCAAGGAGACCTACGAGGCCGTCGGGAAGAAGCTCGGCCTCGACAAGCCCCTGCCCGTCCAGTACCTGATATGGATGGGGCGAGTCCTCAAGGGCGATCTGGGGCGCACCGTGATCGGTGAGCTGGAGGTCGCCGACCTCGTGAGGGGCCGGCTGGGGGCGACGATCCAGCTGTCCGTGGGTGCCTGGTTCGTGGCAACGGTGATCGGTGTCCCGCTCGGCGTACTTTCGGCCGTGAAACGGGGCAGCCCGTTCGACTACGTCGGCCGGTTCGTCGCGGTGATGGGTCAGTCCCTGCCCTCTTTCTGGGTCGGCATCATGCTGATCCTGCTGTTTGCGGTCACCCTCGACTGGCTCCCGGTGGCGGGCCGAGGGCCAACCGGGTCGAGCTTCCCGGGCAACTGGAAGTACTTCATCCTTCCGATCTTTACCCTCGGCTTTACGTCGGCCGCGCCGTACCTGCGCCTGACGCGGTCCGCGATGCTCGATGTGATGGACTCCGAGTTCGTGAAGCTGGCCCGCGCCAAGGGCGTGGACTCCCGCACCGTCATCTGGAAGCATGGGCTGCGGAACGCCCTGATCTCGCCCCTCACATATTCCGGCCTGCTTCTCGCTGGCTTCTTGAGCGGCGCGACCGTCGTCGAGACGGTGTTCGCCTGGCCGGGGATCGGCCGTCTCGCCACCGACGCCGTCTACAACAACGACTATCCGATGATGACCGGCTCGGTGCTGATTTTTGCGGTCCTCTTCGTGGTCGCCAGCTACATCCTGGACGTGCTGTACGCGGTCGTGGACCCCCGTATCAGATTCGTGAAGTAGGCCTCCATCGGTACCAGGCAGGAAGCGGTTCCAGGGGAAGCCCCGGCTGGCAGGGCTTCGAGCGGTGGACTTGCCGTAAGGGCCGCCCGCCAGTCGTGGTATGTGGCCCGGCGATGGCCGGTGATACCGATACTGATCCTGGCTGTCCTCGTCGTATGCGCGATCTTTGCGGGCTCGATCGCGCCGTACAGCCCGCTGAAGAACTCGCTGCGCGAGCGAAACGTGCCGCCAGCGTGGGTAGAGGGCGGCAGCGGCGCGCACTGGTTCGGCACCGACCACGTCGGGCGGGACGTGATGAGCCGCCTCATCCATGGGGCCCGCATCTCGCTCACCGTGATGGGTATCGCGGTCTCGACCGGACTCGCCGCAGGAGTCACGCTGGGCCTGGTCTCCGGTTACTTCGGCGGCTGGGTGGACGAGGTCATCCAGAGGATCGTCGACATCTGGAACGCCTTGCCCTTCCTGCTGATCGTGCTCGTGGTCGTCATCGTCGTTCGCAAGCGTGAGATCCAGCTGTCGCAGACCACCCTGATCATGGTGATGCTTGCACTCCTCACATGGAGCAACTTCGTCAAGAACATCCGGGCCGAGGCCCTGACCCTCCGGGAGCGCGACTACGTAATGGCAGCCCGCATCGCGGGGGCATCGCACATCCGGATCCTCTGGCGCCACCTGCTGCCGGGCGTCGTCAACACGTCGATCGTCATCGCCACGCTATCGACGGGAGGCCTGATGCTGGCCGAAGCGGCGCTGAGCTTCCTGGGCGCGGGCATCCCGCCGCCCACCCCTGCCTGGGGCTTGATGGTCGCTGAGGGGCGGGAATACATAGCTACCGCGTGGTGGCTGGTGGTCATCCCAGGGCTCGCGATCTTCCTGGTCGTGATGTCCCTGAACTTCATCGGCGACTGGCTTCGCGATCGGCTCGATCCGCGGCTTCGACAGCTCACCTGACCTCGCAGCCAGCCTTCACGATCGAACCAGCCCGCCCCGGGGATTCGGCGGGGATCATCGACCTCCATGTCGAATCGTGGCGCTTCGCCTACTCCGGAATCGTACCGGCGGGCTTTCTGAACGCCGAGATCGCACCCCTTGCGAGGGGGTTTCGAGAAGAGATGGACGCCGATCCTTCGGGCGAGCGGCGGGCGTGGGTTGCGCGGCTGGGCCCTGCGCTCATCGGCTTCGCCGACACCGGTCCATGCCGCGACGCCGACGCCGTCGACGCACAGGCAGAGCTGTTCACATTGCACTTATCTCCTTCTCAGCAACGAGGCGGAGTAGGCCGTGCCCTGCTCGCAAGGGCGGTCGAAGACCTCAGGCAACGAGGCTGGCGACTGGTGTCGGCCTGGGTCTTAAGCGGTAACCGCAACGCCCGCCACTTCTACGAAGCCCAGGGTTGGAAGTGGGACGGCCAGACGCTGACCGAACGGATTGGAAGCGCCACGCTGATCGAGGTAAGGTACGCCCTGCACTTGAAGTAGAGGAGCTGGCCATTGGACCTCGGGTACTTCGCCATGCCGCTTCACCCTCCCGGGTCGGACTACACGCGCACAATCCACGACGACCTGGATCAGATCGTCACGCTAGACCGCCTCGGCTTCCGCGAGGCCTGGATCGGCGAGCATTTCACGTCGGAGTGGGAGAACATCCCGGCGCCCGACCTGTTCATCGCTGCGGCATTGCAGAAGACGAAGCGGATCGTCCTGGGCACGGGCGTGTCCTGCATGCCGAACCACAACCCCTTCGTGCTCGCCCACCGCATCGCTCAACTGGACCACATGGCGAAAGGTCGCTTTCAATGGGGAGTCGGCGCCGGCGGCTTCCCGGGCGACCTGGACGTGTTTGGCTACGGCGAGGGCAAGAAGGACAACCGGGCGATGACGAGGCAGGCCGTCGAGGCGGTCCTCGAGCTCTGGAGCCGGCCGAAACCCGGGGCGTACCGTTCTGAGTTCTGGGAGTACACGGTCCCAGGCCCGGAACCCGGCATCGGGCTGCATGTCTATCTGAAGCCGTATCAGTGGCCTCACCCACCGATCGGCGTCGCCGGGGTGACTCCGAAGTCGAGCACGCTCGTGCTGGCCGGAGAGCGCGGCTGGATCCCGATGAGCATCAACCTCGTGCCGACCTGGGTGCTCAAGACCCATTGGGACGCCGTCAAGGACGGAGCGGCCCGCTCGAAGCGCCGCCCGGCCCGCAGCCGGTGGCGGATCGCCCGCGAAGTGTTCGTGGCGAGGACGACCGCCGAGGCCCTCAGGGAGGCCCGCACGGGCGTTCTGGCGCGGGACTGGAACGACTACTTCTACCCGCTGCTCAAGCGGGACGACATGCTCAAGATGTGCAAGGTCGACACGGCCATGCCCGACCGGGAGGTCACGGTCGACTACATGATCGAGAACGTCTGGATCGTCGGCGACCCCGACACTGTGGCCGAGAAGATCACCAGGCTCCACCGCGACGTGGGCGGCTTTGGCGTCCTTCTGGCGATGGCCCACGAATGGTCGCCGCGGGCTGCCTGGGAACGCTCATTCAAGCTGCTTGCCGAGGGGGTCCAGCCTCGGTTGCCGTAGGACGGTCCGTCCACGCGGGCAGCCGCGTCGATCACGCGCTTCGGAGTAGAGCGATGAAGATAACCGACCTCACGATCACGATGTTCTCCTGGGACGACATCCCGGAGACGAGTTACATGCGTGGCGCGAAGCCCATCAGCGGATCGGTGGAGATGGGCCTCGTCACGATTCACACCGACCAGGGGATCGAGGGCCATTCGTTCCTCGGCAACTCCAGCATGAGCGCCGCCATCGATGCCGGACAGCTGATCAGTGTCCTGAAGCCCCTTGTGGTCGGCCAGGACCCGCTGGAGCGTGGCCGCCTCTACAGCGCCCTGTGGTCGAGGAACCGGTTCTTCCCGATCCGGTGCATCGGGGCGGTCGATGTCGCGCTGTGGGACCTGGCCGGCCGAGCGGCTAACATGTCCGTTCACCAGCTGATCGGGACCTGCCGGGAGCGTGTCCCGGCTTACGCCAGCTCGTACCTGCACAGCTCTCCGCAGGCATACGCGGACGACGCCCTGTTCTACAAGTCGAAGGGCTGGACGGCCTACAAGATCCACCCGCCGGCCATCCCGGCCGACGACGTCGCGGTGTGCGAGGCGGTCCGGAAGGCGGTCGGCGACGACATGGTGCTGATGCTCGACTCGGTCTGGGCGTACTGCTACGAGGACGCCGTGCGGGTCGGCCGGGCGATCGAGGAGATGGGGTTCTACTGGTACGAGGACCCGCTGGCCGAGGACGATCTCTACGGCTACGTGAAGCTGCGAGACAAGCTGGACATCCCGATTCTGGCTACCGAGGCCAACCCGGGCGGGCTCTACCCGATGGCGGAGTTCATCACGGCGAAGGCGACCGACATGCTGCGCGGCGATGTGGCGGTCAAGGGCGGGATCACCCCAATGCTGAAGATCGCCCATGTTGCAGAGGCGTTCCGCATGAAGTGCGAGGTCCACCACGGCGGCAACTCGCTGAACAACTTCGCCAACCTGAACATCACGATGGCCATCAACAACTGCGACTACTTCGAGGTGCTGCTCCCCGACCATGCCCAGAAGTACGGGCTCGTGCGGGACATCGAGGTCGACTCCGCGGGTTTCGTTCATGCTCCGACCGGTCCCGGACTAGGTGCCGAGATCGACTTCGACCTAATCCGGCGCAAGCAAACGCGAGTATTGAGTTGAAGACGCGCACGCCGCAGGGGCTGCTGGGCGCGGTCGACATCCCCTGGACCCAGGACTTCCGGCTCGACGAGCGATCGTTCCGCCGGCTTCTGAAGCGCCTCATAGGACTTGGCTTCGACCGGCTCTACGTTATGGGCACGGCGGGAGAAGGCTACGCGATGTCCGACGCTCGCTTTCGGGAGGTCGTCGACGTCTTCGTCGACGAGATGAGCAAGCCCGGACTAAAGCCTCAGGTCGGAGCCATCAGCCTGTCGACCGAGCAGGTCATCGAGCGCATCCGGTACGCGCACGGCAAGGGCGTCCGGTCGTTTCAGATCTCACTCCCGTCGTGGGGCGCCGTGACCGACACCGAGATGGTCACCTTCTTCAAGAGTGTCTGCGGCGAGTTCCCGGACTCCGAATTCCTTCATTACAACCTGGTGCGGACCAAGCGGATCATGACCGGCGACGACTACCGACGCGTCATCGACGTCGTGCCCAACCTGACCTCGACCAAGCAGAGCACCTACGACATGGCCCTCATCCGCGGTTGGATGCTGACGGCGCCCGAACTGCAGCACTTCTACCTGCAGCAGTCGTTCGCCTATGGCTGCGTCTTCGGCGAGTGCTCGCTGCTGTGCAGCATGGCCGGCGTGTTCCCGAAGCTGACCCGAGAGTATTTCGAGACGGGAAGGTCCGGTGATATCGGCCGCGCATTTACGCTGCAGGCGAAGTTCGTCGAGCTCGGCGAAGGCCTTTACGGCCACGTGAAGGGCCCATACATGGATGGCGCGTACGACAAGTTCCTGGTCTGGCTGACGGACCCGAAATTCCCGCGGCGCCTGCTGCCGCCCTACCAGACTTTCACCGACGAGGAGGCCGCAGCCGGCCGCCAGTACTACGACGCTCACTGCCGCGACATCGGTTAGGCGGCGAACATGCCGGCGCGCCCGCGGCGCGCCTATCTGAACAGGTTTGCCTTAATGTACTCGAAGTCGATGTCCTGGCCGAGCCCCGGCCCCTGAGGCACGCCCACGTAGCCATCCTGGTCCATCGGGTCGTCGATCGACTTCAGCCACGGCCTTGGCTTCTCGTAGTCGACGAACGGATGCAGGAGGCCGCGCTCGTAGTACTGGCCGGGGTGGCTCATAGCGCCCAGGACGTGAAGGTTGGCCGCTCCCGGGCTGTGGACCTCCATGGCGATGTTGAAAGCCTCCGCCAGGTGGGCGATCTTCATCAGCGGCGTGATTCCGCCGTTGTCCATGACCCCGCCACGCGTGATGTCGCTGGCGCCACGCACGATCCACTCGGCCCGTGACTGCATCTTTCCAGCGTGGTACTCGGGTCCGATGATCGGGATTTCCAGCTGCTGGGCGAGCCAGACGTACGACGAGACGCTGTACTCGTCCATCGGCTCCTCCAGCCACTTGTAGTTCAGCTTCTGCAGCTCCTTGCCGATGTAGTAGGCGTCCTCACGCGAGTAGTGGTGGTAGCAGTCGAGCATGCACTCGACCTCCGGGCCGACCGCCTCGCGCACGGCGGCACACGCACGGACGTCCATCTTCGGATCGGGCGCCCACTTGATCGGCGGCATCCACGTGTGCAGCTTGACGGCCTTGTAGCCCCGCTTCACGACCATCCACTCGGCGAAGCGGCCGTACTCCTCAGGGGTGCTCAGGCCGTTGGGCATCTCGTCGCCGCACATCGTGCTGCCGTAAGCAAGAACCCTGTCCCGGCTCGCCCCGAGCAGCTTGTAGACAGGCGTCTTGAAGAACTGGCCGGCGATGTCCCAGAGCGCCAGGTCGACCAGGGCGAGCAGGCGGTCCGAGAGCACACCGCTGTTCCCTCGTTGGTATGTGTAGAGCTTGTGCCAGATCCTCTCCCGGTAGAACGGGTCCTCGCCGACCAGGTTCGGTTTCACGACCTCGGCGACGTGGGCCGGGTTCGCTCCAAAAGAATGCCCCGACGTCCCCTGGTCTGTCGTAACCGACATGATCGTCATGCGGGCCTCGTGGGGGTCGGACGGGTGGCCGTGCCCTTCGGCGTCGCGACCCTCATTCGAGGTGTACCGGAATGTCTGGACCGTCACGTCGGTGATCTTCAACGGCGACTCCTTTGCGGCCTGGCGGCGTGCAGCCTACAACTGAACACGCGGATGTTCGAGTGGCGGGTAGATCGGTCGAAAGGCACCATATGGACAGAGGCCCCCGGGACTACCCCTTCGACGGCTCCAATTTCAGATCAGAAACAGGACGGGGCGGATTTGGTACCGCCCCGTCCTTCTCTGCTCCGATCCTGCGGTCGCTCTAGCTACCGTGCGCCTGGTGGTTGCCTACTACCAGTGGCCCGGAGATCCCAACACTCTGACCACCCGGGAAGGTGATCTTGAAAGTGTCAGGAGGTTCCGTTGTTGTTGACGTACCCCCCAGATCGGCTTACTCCGAAGAAGTTGACCGAGAACCCAAACGCCACCAATCCCGTCGAGTCGTCGTCGTTTGCGGCGAGAGTATTGCCGTCAAATCCGGCGCGCATCGCGTTTGGGCCGATGGCTTGCGCGTCGTGCGGGGACAGAATCGATGCCAATGACACTAAGAGGGCCAGGAGCAACCCCGTTACGACTCTGGAATGGGATACAACTAACGTGTGCAAGCGGCGCCCAAAAACGAGTCGTGTCTGCCCCACCAGCCCCTCCGTGTCGCCGAGATCGTGCCCATTTGCGGTCGGTCGTGCAGCCGACGCCGATAACCGCCACGAAAACGGGGACCAGCGACCGCCAAGGAAACAACCACGCTCGGAGCCCATCTCGCCTCCCTATTTCCGCACTGACGCCGCACCAAGTCCCGGCAGTGGCGGCATACTACTACGCGATTGTTAGAAACGCGTTAGAGGCTGGCACCCTTGCCAGCCGGGCCGGGGCGTGCTATCAGGCCTGCCCACTCCGGGCGAGGCGGCAGACGCGGCGTCGCCGGTAGTCGGAACGCCTATGGAAACCGATTCATGATCTCCAGCAGACGGTCGGCGATGAGTTTCTCCTCGCCGTCCTGCACGTTCACCATGACGACGTTGATCTCGTCCCGGTAGCCGCCCCCTCCGACGTAGATCGGAGGGTCCTTTTCCTGCAGTCGTTTGCGGATCTCGTCCGGCTTCGGGCCGCGATATGCGCTGTCGAAGTAGAGGACCGCCTGAACTCCCTGCCGGTTTGCGTCCGGGCCCTCGATCACAACCCGCAGCCCCGCTATCCCCTTCAATCGGCTCTGAAGGTACTCGGACTTCTTCGTCCATCCCGCGAGTAAGGTCTGCTCGTCGGTCTCGAGGAACAGATCGAGAGCCGTAACGAGCCCGACGATCGACTCCTTCGAGACCTTCATGCCCCGGGCGATTCCGGCCCGGGGGCTGTGGAGGTTCAGCGAGTTGACGACAGCCGCGTCGATGAGGTCCTTGCGACCTGCCAGGAGCCCGGTGTTCTGTGGCCCGCCGATTCCCTTCCCGCCGGAGAACAGCACCAGATCTGCGCCCTGCTTGATGAACTTCGTCAGGTTCTCCATCGGAGGCACCTCGGCCGCTGCGTCGACGATCACCGGAACACCGTGTCGGTGGGCGACCGCACAGAGCTCTGGCAACGGCAGGCCACGGCGTATGAACGGTCCGAACACCGTCGCGATTGCAACCGTCCGCTCCGTGATCGCAGCCTCGAGCTGATATGCCTTCCCGCCGCCGAGCATTCCCCACTCGACCAGGCGGGCGCCCGGCACCTCGAACGCCATGTCGTAGCGGTTGCGCTCTCCCTTGAACATGAGGACCTGGTCCTTCATGCCCGTCGTGTTCGGCAGCTGCTCGACCTTCGCCTCGTCGGTGCCCGTCATGCATGCGGCCGTCGCAATCGTCTGGCTCGCCGATGCCCCCGCGGTCACCAGCCCGGCTTCCGCCCCGCACGCCCTCGCCACGACCTTGCCAGCGGCCAGGTTCAACTCGGTCATGTCGACGAACGCTGTAGCCGCCTCATCCATCGCTCGCAGCACTTCCGGCCGCATGAGACTGCCGCCGAGAGCGGTTACCCAGCTCTGCGCGTTGATGATCGGCTTCACGCCGAGGCGAGCGTACGGTTCGGGGACCCTCTTCCGAGTCATCGGGTGACCTTCGTCGCGAGAATCGCGAGCAGTCGGTCGGCGATCACAACCTCCTCGCCGTCCTGCACGTTCACCATTGCCATGTTGATTTCGTCGCCGTAACCGCCTCCGCCAACCCATATCGGAGGATCGCCTTCGCGCAGGCGGGCGCGGACCTGCGCCGGGGTCGGGCCCCTCCACCCCTTCTCGAAATAGACAACCGGCTGCGGGCCCTGCCGGTTTTCTTCTTCCTCGACGACGACCCGGGTCCCGGGTATCCCCTTCAGACGGCGTGCTATGTGCTCGGCCTTGGCCCTCCACGCCGCCCAGACGGCCTCGTGGTCGGTCTCGAGCAAGAGCTCGATCGCCGTCATCAGTCCGACGAGCGTCTCCTTGGACACCTTCGCCGCCCGTCCGATCCCCGCCCTGGAGGGGCCCGGGTACTGGTAGTTCATGCGGGCCGCTTTTATCAACTCGCGCCTACCGGCGAGCACGCCCGAGTTCTGGGGCCCACGGATACCCTTGCCGCCCGAGTAGGTCACCATGTCGGCGCCCTCGGCAGCGAAGCGGGTCAGGTTGCGTATGGGAGGCACTTCGGCCGAGGCGTCGACAATCACCGGGACTCCCCGGCTATGGGCAATCTCAACTACCTCGAATAGCGACAGCGGCTGCGCGAGGAACGGGGCGAATACGAGCGCCACCGCCGCGGTCCGGTCGCTGAACGCCGCTTCCAGGTGATACTGTCGTGCCCCTCCCGGCATGCCGACTTCGACCAGTCGCGCACCGGAGACCTCGAACGCCTTGTCGTAATAGTTGCGCTGCGACTTGAAGATGAGGACCTCGTTCTTCATCCCCGTCGTGTCGGGAAGCCGCTCGATCTTCGCCTCGTCGGTGCCCGTCATCACCGCGGCCGCCATGAGCAGGTTTCCGGCCGCAGCCCCGGCGGTGACGAAACCCGCCTCGGTACCGACCGCCCGTGCGACGACCTCGCCGGCGGCATCGTGGAGCTTCTCGATCTCGACGAAGTACTTGCCCGCCTCCTCCATGGCAGCGAAGACCTCGGGCCGCATCAGGCTGCCCCCGAGCGCCGTCACCCAGCTCTGCGCGTTGATGACGGTCGGGATGCCCATGCGCGAGTAGATATTGGAAGCGCGTCTGGTCGGTGGCATGTTCACGACTCCGGCCGGCCCGTCCCCACGTCGAGCGGCCGACGGATTGTACGCCGGGCTGGTGCAGGCGAGCCGCTATGGCCCTGCCTTTAGACCCTGCCGACGATGGATCGAAGGAAGGCCCTCGTTCGCCGAGCCGATTCGTCAGGCGGTTCGCCTTCAGGGACGTAGACCGAACCGAGGAAGTCGGTTGCGCCGACGTTCGCCAGTTCTCTGATCTGTCGCTCGGCCCGGTTTTCGTCACCGGCGATTGCGACATCGCCCGGTCCGCGGGCGCCCTCGATGTCGAGTACACGGCGGTAGTTCACCAGCTCGCCGTAGCGGGCGAACTGGAGGTCGGCCGCTCTCCTTGCCAGCATCTCGTCGTCCGTTATGCAGATAGGCAGCGCGACGCACACCCGCGGCGACCCCCTGCCCGCCGCTTTCGCAGCGGCCGCCAGTCTCGGGACAACGTGGGACTCGATCGCTCTGTGCCCGACGACCCACAGCACCGTGCCGTCGGCCATCGAGCCTGCCAGCTCCAGCATGCGCGGCGCGAGCGCCGCGAGGAGAACACTGGGCGGCTTGAGCTGCCCGAGTCGAAGAGCTACCTCGGACCTGAAGAACTCGCCCGAGAACTTGACTCGCCGTTCCTTTAGCAGCGGCAGCAACACCGACAGGTATTCCTTCATGTACTTTGCCGGCCGTTCATATGGCATGCCCCACCACTGCGTCACAGTTTCCGGGTGCGCCATACCGATCCCCAGCGAGAGCCGGCTTCCAGTCGCCTCACTCACGGTCATAGCCTGCTGAGCCATGGCGAACGGGTGACGCGGGTAGATGGGGACGACGCCGGTAAGGAATTCGATCTTCGAGGTCCGCGGGCCGGCGAGCGCGATCAGCGTGAGGGAGTCGAAGCCGAGTATCTGTGGCAGCCAGGCGATGTCGAAGCCATCTCGTTCGGCCGCTTCGATCTGGGCAAGGTAGCCCTCGACCGATGCCGGAGCCTGCGAGCTGAGGCCGATTCCTATTCCAATCCGCATCGCAACCGCCTCCGATCCCGGCTTGGAACTGGTCAGCCCTTCGTTGCTACCCGTTGCCGAATGCCGCCCGTGAGCGTCTCACAGCCGCGTTCGGTCACCAGGACCGTGTCACTGCAGCCGACCGCACCGATGCCCGCGATCCGCATCGTGGTGATCAGGTGGAAGGTCATACCGGACTCGAGGGCACGCCTCTCGCCGTCGTTGATGCTGATGATGTGCCCCTCGTCCCACCCCGGCGGGAAGGCTATTCCGATCGAATAGGCCGCGCGTCTGCCCTGCCGATAGCCCACATCGCCAGCCGCAATCCGGTCGCGCACGACTACAAACACCTCCTGGGCGGGCCGCCCCGGTTTGATCGCCGCCTTTGCCAGCCGGAGCGCTTCCGAGTTCGTCTCGGTGGCCCGGAGCAGCAAGTCGGGCGGGTCGCCCAGCCAGACGGACCTGGTCATTGCGGCGTGGTAGCGGTGGATGCAGCCGGGCACCTCGAGAAAAACGATCTCGCCTCGCTGTAGCCGTCGTCCCGACCACGTAGCGTGGACGAGCATCGAGCGTGGACCTGACGTGACGAACGGCGGGAGGCCCGAGTACTCGCTGTTGTGGTTTAGCTGTGCTCGCACCACCTCCGCCATCACGTCGTTCTCGGTGGCACCCACTCGTGCCGCGTCCAAGCCGGCGCGCATCCCTGCTTCTGAAGCGGCCGCTGCGGCTCGCAGATACTCGATCTCCTTCGGAGACTTGACGATTCGTCCCTGCTCCACGAGCCCGGACGCAGTGACGAAGTCCGCGTCGGGTAGTAGTTCCCGGAGGCGATCGAGCTCGCCGGTCCGCAGGAACCAAGACATCTCGTCATAGCCGATTCTGAGTGGCGTTCCGGCGGCGCCCTTCCTCCCACCGGTCGTCGATCGGACCACATCGGCGGTCGTCGCTACCCAGTCGGTGTTGTCGCGATACGTTGTGTGCCGTTCGAATATCGAGTGGGCCGGAACGAGTGATTCCTCGTGTGGCGGACAGATGAGGACCGGGTCGCCGTCGAGCGGGACGACGAGCGCCATGTACCAGTAGTAGCCGGGTGTCTGATAGCCGCTCAGGTAGTAGATGTTCTCGGGCGAATGGACGAGCAAGACGTCAATGGCGCGCTCTGACATCCGGCCCAGCAGCGCCCGGAGCCGCTGCGCGTATTCGTCGAGCGAGAAGTAGAGGTTGGCGGGTTCGCGCAGGCTCGGACCTACCGAAGCATCGCCACCAGCGGCGCCAGGTTCTTCTTGTCGGGCTTCAGGGTACCGACCGGGTAGCTGGTCACGGTCTTCACGATCGCGTCGCAGAACGGCGTGCGGATGCCGGCTTTCTTCCCTTGCTCTGACACGTACCCGTTGAGGTACTCGACCTCGGTGCGGCGGCCCTTCAGCACGTCCTGGAGGAACGACGGCTTGCCGCCGGCCAGGGAGCCAGCCCCCGCCGCCATGTCGGTCTCTAGCTCCTCCAGGTCCTTGCCCGCCGCGCCGTCGACGAACCGCTGCGCCGGTATCCCGAATATCGGCTCCACCTCGTAGCCGAGCGCGCGGCCGACCGTGATCACCTCGCCTGCCACCTTGATCGCAATGCGCCGCGCGCTGGGGTCGGTGCGCACCTCCGAAGACCCGAGCCCGGAGAGGCCGGCGATCGGGTTCGCCATGCAGTTCACCGCCAGCTTCGACCAGCGCTCGCCCCACAGGTTGGTGGTCGTCTTCGACGGCGCCACTGAGTTCATGATCTGCGCCAGCTCCCGCGCACGAGAAGTCTCCTTGCCGTCAAGCTCGCCGATCTTGAAACCGACCGAGTTCGTGTCGGTCCGCATCGCGTGCCCGGGTTCGTACATGCCGGCACCGATCGTGATCACACAGCCAAGTGTCCGTTCCCGCCCGGCCACGGCCGCTACCCGCTCGTCGTTGATGCCGTTCTGGAAGTCCACGACCACCCCATCCGGTACTGCGAGGTACTGGACACCGAGCTGGGTCGCCCATTCGGTGTCGTAGGACTTCACCGAGATGAACACGGCATCGAACGGCTCGCGGACCGATTGCGCCTCGTGGATGTGAAGCGCCTTCACCTTGATCGTGTGGTCGCCGCAGGTGCCCGAAAGCCGGAGTCCATTCTTGCGAATCGCCGTCACGTGGTCCGGCCACTGGTCGATGAGGGTGACGTCCCTGCCGGCCTTCGCCAGCATCCCGCCAACCACGCTGCCGATGGCCCCCGCGCCGACGATGCCAATCCGTTTGATCATCCGACTCACTCTCCGTTGGGCTGTCCTGCAGACGCCCTAGCTGCCGTGCGCCTGGTGGTTGCCTACAACCAGCGGCCCGGAGATCCCAACACTCTGACCACCCGGGAAGGTGATCTTGAAAGTGCCAGTCCTGCCAGGCTCCCCGTTGTCCGTTATCACCGCCCTGAACTGCACTCCGTTCACACCGTTCAGTCGCCCAACTCCCTCCACGATCGCGGTGTCAAAACGCGCCGTCGGGTTACCCGGCGACAACACCGGATCGTCGATGAAGACCATGTACGTGAATCCAGTCACGTGGAACACGTCTCCCTTGCGGTGGTCGTTGTACTGCAGGTTCCCGCCAAACGTCCCATCAGGGTTGAAGTAAAGCTCAAAACCGTGCGTCGTGTGTACGGCTTGAGGCTTGGCCTTACCCTGCTGCGTCGTCTGCCCCGTGTCCACTCGACCGCCACCGGTCATCTTGCCCGTCGCCGGCGAGGGCCCGTTCGCTGGCGGTCCGGCGCTCTCGACACGTCGGATGCGCTGGTTCCCGGAGTCGCTGATGAGCAGGTTCCCAGCGCTGTCGAAGACGGTGCCGTGTGTGTACCTGAACGATGCGGCTGTGGCAGGGCCGCCGTCCCCGTAGAAGCCCCAGGCACCATCGCCGGCCACGGTCGTGAGTATCCCCGACTGCGCGTCGATCCTGCGGACAGTCTGGCCGGTGCTGAAGAAGAGGCTACCGCCGGCGTCGAACTCCAGGTATCCGGGATAGTAGATGCGTGCCAGGGACGCTGAAAGACCTTCGTCGGCGAGAGGTTCCGAGCCATCCCCGGTCCCTGCGATAGTGGTGATTATCCCCGTAAGAGCATCGACCCTGCGGATGCGGTGGTTGAATTGGTCGGCTATGTAGACGTTGCCGACTGCGTCGATTGCGATGCCGGCGGGTATTCGCAGCTCGGCGCTGGTCGCCGGAATCCCGTCGCCGTTGTACCCGGGCACGCCCGTCCCCGCCACGGTCGTAATGAGACCGGTCGCGGCGTCGACCTTTCGCACACTGCTGAAATTGACGTGACCGTTTGCGATGTAGAGGTTGCCGGCGGTGTCGACCGCGAGGGCCCCGGGATCTGCGAGTGCCGAGGAGGTGGCGGGGATGCCATCGGCAAGGCTATACGCACAGCCGGCCACGCAGGAGATGAGGCCGGTGGCAGCATCGACTTTGCGGACCCTGTCTCCGGTCAGCATCGAGATGTAAAGGTTGTCGGAGGCATCGAAGGCAACATCTACGGGGTACCAGAGCTGGGCTGAGGTCGCCGGGCCGCCATCGCCGCCAGTGCCAGAGATCCCGTTTCCAGCGAACGTCGTGATGATCCCGGTCGCCGCATCCACCCGGCGACCGCGGTGGCCGTAGTAGTCCACGATGTAGAGGTTCTCCGCCGAGTCGAGCGCGATGCCCCTGGGGTAGCCGAACCCTGCCGCGAGGGCAGGACCACCGTCGCCGGAGGACGAGATGCAGACGGGTGGCGGATCGGCGTCGCAATTCACGAGCGTGCCGTTGCCGACAATGGTGGTGATGTATCCCGCCTGTGCTGCCACGTCGCCCACCGCGAGAACGAGAAACACCATGGAGGCGACTAGGACGATAAGAATCGCTCGCATTGCGGGCTCCCGTTCTGCAGGCGTACGTTTTCGAATGCCCGTTTCAGATGCCGGGACGCTACCACCCGACGTGTAGTGGACACAAGTACTGAATGGGTCACACTCGTTGCGCTCGTCGGCGTGATGACGTAGTCGACTGCCGAAGCGTGGCCTCGGACGACAGCCGGGCGCCTAGGCCCGACGGACAGCAGGCAACACGATTAGCCCGACACCGGTCAGCAACGAGAACAGGATGATGTTCCAGACTGCAGCGTGGCCGGTGAACACGACCGTTGCGAAGATCGCCGTGACGGTCATCAGGAACATCTGGGTGGCGAAGAGGAGCTTCTTGCGATCGAGGCGGTCGGCCGCCACCCCGCCGAACGGGCCGAGAAGCAGAAGTGGCAATGAGCGGAAGCCGTTCACGGCGCCGAGCATGAACGCCGAGCCCGTGACCTGATAGGTAAGCCAACCGACCGAGACCTGCTGGATCCACATGCCGGAGCTCGAGAACAGGCTGCCGACCCAGATGAGCCGGTAGTCGCGGTGGCGGAGCGACCAAAACGTCCGGCGGAAGAAGCCGCGCCGGGCTGTGCGAGGTGCTGCCGGGCCTTTGGCGCCGGCGGCTGGGCCGGCTGCGGGGCGTGGGGAGGCGGCCTGCGCGTCTGCTGCCGTCACGGGCAGGCGTTCCGTATTCTGGGCCATTGCGTCAGTCATACGCCCGGACTAATACGGCACGGACTGCCCGGTCAGGTACTCCTCGCTGAGCTCATGCCCTAGCCCTGGGCGGTTCGATACGTGGAAGTAACCGTCGTGGACGTCGAGCGGAGGTGTGAGCGCCTCGTTGTAGAGCGGCAGCTCCGAGTACGCGATCTCGAGGCGGTAGAAGTTCGGCACGCTCATCATGACCTGGGCGCCGGCGATCATGGTGATCGGCCCGGTCGCATCGTGCGGGCTGACAGGCACGTAGTAAGCCTCGGCCATCGTGGCTATCTTCTTCATCTCGCTGATGCCACCCGTCCGGATGATGTCGGGCATGAGGTAGTTGGCGAGCTGCCTGTCGAGGATCGGCCGGAAGTCGTAGCGGCCGATGAGCCGTTCGCCGACACAGATGGGCGTCGCAACCTGGTCACGGACCAGCTTCAACGCATCGTGGTTCTCGGGTGGCACGGGCTCTTCGAACCACCCGATGTTGCACGGCTCGAGTCGCCGGGCGAGCCTGACCGCGGTCGGGACGTCGTACATCCCATGCGCGTCGATAAGTATCTCGACGTCGGGGCCAATGGCTTCCCTGATCGTCTCGACGATCGCCGCCCCCTTCGCCTCTGCCGCCGGCGTCATGCCTCCCGCATGCTGTCGCGGCTCGCTCCGGTCGATGAAGCGCATGAACGGGTCGAGCTTGAGCGCCGTGTGCCCCTTTCTGACTTCGGCGAGGGCGTTACGAGCGAAGTCCTCGGCCGTCTCGCAGCCCTGGAACCAGCCGTTGGAATAGAGGATCAACCGGTCCCTGAATCGGCCCCCGAGCAACTCATAGACCGGGAGACCCAGCTGTTTGCCGCGGATGTCCCACAGGGCGATGTCGACCGCGCTGATCAGCGCGCTTGCGAAGCCACGGTTGCCCAGCGAGCTGAACCCCGTGAACAGCTTGTTCCAGAGGTATTCGATCCGGCTCGGGTCCTCGCCGACCAGCCACTGCCCCAGCCTCGACGCTGCGGCCGCCACCATCGTCGACCCCGGCCCGCTGGACGCCTGTCCGATTCCGGTGATCCCGGTGTCCGTATCGAGCTTGATGAAGACCCAGGGGTACCTTGAGCCTCTGCAGTGGAACGCCCTGAGCCCCGTTATCTTCATTCTCGCCACCTCAGGGGAGCGCTATACCGAATAGGCGACTGAGCCGTCGTCGCGGAGCGGCACGATTTTCGTGAGGTCCCGCGGTTCGTGTTTGGCCCGCTTCAACAGCGCTTCGTCCAGCTCGACACCGATCCCCGGCACCTCCGGGGTGGGGATGAAGCCGCCCTTCCGCTTCAGCGCGGTCTTGTAGACGCGGTTCTTCGGCGACTCGTCGGCCTTCGAATACTCCTGCACGATGAAGTTCGGAATCGACACGTCCAGCTGCACAGACGCCGCGGTCAGGATCGGGCCCAAATAGTTGTGCGTGACGACTGCCGAGTGGAACGACTCGGCCACAGCAGCGATCTTCTTGCAGTGCGTGATACCGCCCGCCAGACCTATGTCCGGTCGTACGTACTGGGCGCCGCCGTTGCACAGCAGCTCCCGGAATTCCCAGATCGTGTGCATCCGCTCGCCGTTGGCGAGTGGCGGGATGAATCGTTTCGCGAGCTCGCCCTGCGAGATGATCGAGTCGATCTGAATCGGGTCCTCGACGAACATCGGGTGGAATTCGACGAGGGCGTCGACCAGCGCGATCGACACCATCGGCGTCAGCTTTCGATGCAGCTCGAGAATGACGTCGACGTCGTCCCCGGCACCCTCCCTGACTGCGGCGACCACCTCACGGGTCGACTTGATCAGGCGGGACAGGGTCATCGAATGGTAGGCCTCCGGCAGCGGGTCGAGCTTGACCGCGGTAAAGCCCTCTTCGCGCGCCGCCCGCGCCCGCTTGCGTGCGTCGTCGGGGTCCCGTCCACCCATGAGCAGGTGCAAACGCACGCGGTCCCGGCATTTGCCCCCCAGCAGGTCCCACACCGGTGCCTGGAAGTGCTTGCCCTTGAGGTCCCAGAGCGCGATGTCGACCGCGCTCACCGCTCCTGTGAGGACGGAACCCCGGAATGGCCCCATCCGGTACATGAACTGCCAGTGATGCTCGATCTGGGAGGGGTCCTTGCCGATCAGGTAGTCCCTGAACCGGGCGACGACTCGCTCGACCGCCTCCGGGTAACCCCAGCAGGCCGTTTGCCCGAGGCCGGTGGTCCCGTCGTCCGCGCGCACTCGGACGACATAGGCGTCCGCGATGAGGAATCCCTCGACATCCTCGATCTTCATACCAGTCTCACCACCTTTGCGCCAGCTGCGTCGCCCGTTACCGCGAGCTCGCCTCGAAGCAGCCGCCTCGCGTCGTCGCCGAACATCTCCGCGCGCCAGCCTCTCGAGACCGCGTGATCGGCGTCTGGCTGGACTGCCAGCGCCTCGAGGTCGGACCGGGTCGCGACTAGCCGCGGCGCGACCTGATTCTCCTCGCACTTGATGCGCAACAGCGCCTGAAGCAGGGCCACCTGCGATTGAAAGGCGTCCGACATCTCGACCCGCGGGCGCGTCCGCGGCCACGCGTCCGTCGAAAGGTCGAGCGCCCGGTGCACGGCCGCGATCACTGCGGTGTCTGCCGAACCGTTTCCGGGAACGTTTGTGAAGCCGCGGATCCGCCGGAGCTCGGCAGCCGTCCGCGGGCGTCGGAACGCAATGTCGATCAGTGTCTCGTCACGAGCGACGCGCCCTCGAGGGATGTCCAGTTCTGCGGCGTACTTCTCCCGCCACGCCGCCACCTCCCGCAGGGCTGCCAGCGTGCGGCCGTCGGCGCCTCGCACCGAGACCCTCTGCCAGGCAGTCCACGGATCCTGGTCGGCCGCCGCATCCGCGACCAGCTGTGCCATATCCTCTGCGATCCAATCGCTCCTTCCGAGCTCCGTCAGGCGGCCGCTGAGCGCCTCGAAGACCGAACAGAGGGGGACCACATCGGACAGCGCGTAGTCGACTTGCCTCCCGGTCAGCGGGCGACGTGACCAGTCGGTAACCTGCATCGACTTGTCGACGGTCGTGCTGGCCAGCGCTGCCGCAAGCGTCGAATAGGAGACCGAATCACCGTACCCGCAGGCCATGGCCGCGACCTGGGTATCGAACACCGGAGCCGGGACGGTGCCCGACATCCGCCGGAAGATCGCCAGGTCCTGGCGGCCCGAGTGGACGACTTTTGTAACGTCCGGCCTGGCGAGGAGGGACAGCAGAGGAGAGAGGTCGATATCGGAGAGTGGATCGATTGCGGCAGCAATGCCGCCGGGTGCCGCCACCTGAACCAGGCAAAGCCGAGGCCAGTAGTTATGCTCGCCTACGAACTCGGTGTCGACCGCGATGTACGGCCGGTTGCCCAGATCGCGGCATAGCCTGGCCAGGCCGCCGCTGTCGGTGATGAGCACCGGCGAAGGTTACCACCGCGCTCGCATCTATCTGGCGAACGTGGGAGCAAACGCTTCGCATCCTTACGCGAGCACCGTGTTCGACGACGGCACCTTCGAGCTATTGCCCATACCTGAGAGTCCGCCCATCGCCGGGCCGCACTCCGTGCTGCTCGGTGAACTTACGTCCTGGAACCAACCCGGCCGCCCGCTCCGACGCCTCATCCCGAGGCGCCTGTGGGACAAGCCGGCGCATCTGGACCCGGAGTTCGTGACGATGACCTACGGGGACAACTGCGAATCGTCGCCCCGGGCGGCAGCGCTCAAGCGGGTGGCGCCCCGCGACCTCATCTTCTTCATCGCCCGATTGCGACGCGCCGATGGAACACGTTCAGCCTTCGGCTTCTACCTCGTCGGATTCCTCGACGTGTCCGAGGTCCTCCGCTCCGTGCGCTCCCGCCTGACACCGGCCACTCTCCAACGTTTTGGCGCCAACGCTCATGTCAGAAGGGGGCTGAACGGCCCACGCCACTGGGACGGCTTCTGGGTCTTCGGTGGATCGACGCGGTCACGCCGATTCAGGCGCGCGGTCCCGGTTGACCGCGACTTCGCCGTTTCGGTCCTCCGTGCCTCGTCGGGGCTGCCGTGGGCATGGCCCGCCGCCCGGACGGAGTTGCAGACGATCGGCTCCTATACGCGGACCTGCCGCTGCATAATCGACCCTGCCTCGTCTGACGCCGTCAGGCGCACCGAGGCGCTCCGACGCCACATCGAGTACTTCAATCCAGACGCGTTCCAGCCGGGAGAGGAATGATGACGACCATGCGGCCGAAGGTCCTGATCACGGGTTCGAGTGGGCTGATCGGAGGCGCCCTCGTGCGGCACATCGGCCGGAAGTACGACTTCCGGGGACTGGACAGGGCTGCGGGCACGGGCGAGGGTGCCATCCCGACCACGGTGGCAGACGTGTCCGACTTCGCAGCGATCCGCCCGGCATTCGAGGGAGTGTCGGGAGTCGTGCACCTGGCCGCCAACGCAGACATGCATCAACCGTGGGAGTCGGCCCTTTCCAACGGGATCGTGGCGACGCGCAACGTGTACGAGGCGGCGCGCCAGGCTGGCGCGATGCGGATCGTCTACGCCAGCTCCAACCACGCAGTCGGGATGCACGAGCTGGACGAGCCCGCCCGGCGAATTCGGAAGGGTGACTACACAGGTCTGACCGCCGGGGCGTTCAAGCAGATCGACCGGTACGTGCCGATACGCCCGGACGGCTTCTACGGCGTCAGCAAGGCGTTCGGAGAGGCTCTGGGCGCCTACTACGCGGAGAACCACGGCATGGAGGTGGCCTGTCTTCGAATCGGGACGGTGAACCGTCACAACGACCCGACACATGACGTGCGGCAGATGGCGACCTGGTGCAGCCACCGTGATCTCGCCCAGCTGGTCGAACGTTGCCTGAGCGCGCCCGCCCTTCGATTCGACATCTTCTACGGGGTGTCGAACAACAAGTGGCGATTCTGGGACATCGAGCACGCAAGAAAGGTGGTCGGCTACGACCCTCAAGACAACGCCGAGGACTACCGGTCCCGGCTTCAGAAGCCAGCAGAACAGGGACGACAAGGAAGAGGAGAGGGCCGATGACGACCAGTTCGGTCTCCCCGGGGGCTGGCCGAGGTTTTCATATCCAGCTCACCACCCACTTCCGCGCCCGCCTGATCGCGGGTTTCCTGATCCTGATCCCGGTGATGATCACGTATGCCGTCCTCAGCTTCGTGTTCGGCACGCTCGATGACATCCTTCAACCACTCTTCGATCTTGTCTTCGGGCGGGAGGTGCCTGGCCTCGGCTTCGCAATCATCCTGCTCCTCGCTTACGTCGCCGGCCTGATCGCGGCCACATACATGGGCCGTTGGTTCATCCGGGCTGTCCAGTCGGGCCTCCTGCGGATCCCTGTGTACAACACGATCTACTCCGCCTCCAAACAGCTGGTCGAGTCCTTCAGCGGGTCTGGCAACACCGGCTTTCGGCGGGTCGTCGAGTTTGAGTACCCGAGGCACGGAACGTGGACGATCGGCTTCCTCACGAACACGATCGAGCACGAGGACGGCCAGGTGATGGGAGTGGTTTATATCCCGACCGCCCCAACTCCCAACTCTGGCTACGTCGCGATCGTTCCCCTCGAGGACGTATACGACCTGGACATGCCGGTCGACCGGGCCCTCAGGTTCTGCCTCTCCGGCGGAATCGTGGCTCCTCCCCGGCTGGTCCGACGGCCTGCTCTCAAACAGGGCTCATGACGGCCGAGGCTCATCCCGCCGGCCGCGCGGTCCACGATCACGCTATGTCTTGAGCAGCTATGATGCGTCCATGAGGACGACCGTTGAGATAGAACCAGACTTGGCGGCGAAGCTGCGAAGGGCCGCCAGCGAACGCCGCGTCTCATTCACAGAAGCGCTTAACGCGGCGCTCCGCGCAGGTCTCCAAGAACGTGGGACGCCTGCGGCCCCGCCGTACCGTTTGAAGGCACGCCGTATGAAGCTGCGTGAAGGCATCGACCTCGACAGCGCGCTTCGCGTGGCCACTTCGATGGAGGACAACAAGTCCATTCGACAGCTCCGGGTAGGAGGCGCTCGATCTCGTCCAAAGGCGACGCGGTGACCGAACCTCAAGCTCCGGTCTCGACCGGATATCTCGAGAGCGGGCTGATGCGGGCCAACTCCTCGATGCCGCCCAACTCGGTCGCCGAATACGGATACCTCACCCCGCAGGACAAGTTCGGCGATGTCGAGAGAGGCAACCCGCTGCCGTACACGCTGCCGCCGGCCAAACGGCGTGAGGTCGGCCTGGAGCGTGACACGTGGCGGCTGGAGGTGGTTGCCGACCCCGAGAGCAACTCGAGGCTCGACCGTCCGCTCACTGAGGACGCGGGCACCGCTCTCGACTTCTCCGGTCTGATGAAGCTGGCCGAACGCAACTCGGTGCGTTATCTGAAGGCGATGACTTGCAACAACCTGGGCGAGCCGCTGGGGGTGGGTCTCTGGGAGGGCGTTCCGCTCCGGCTGGTCATCTGGATGGCTCAACCACGGTTGAATGTCCGCCGGGTCTACTACTACGGCTATCACAACGACGACCCGAAGCAGGTGTTCCAGAGCTCGCTGCCGCTGGGCCGAGTGCTGGAAGACCCACCGGGCGAAATGCCGGTGATCCTGGCCTACAAGCTGAATGGCGAGTTCCTGTCGGGTAGGCGCGGCGGCCCCGTGCGGATGGTCGTGCCCGAAGCGTACGGGTTCAAGTCGGTGAAGTGGCTGAAGCGCGTCGTACTGACGAATGACCACCGGGCTAACGACACCTACGCGCTCGGCAACAACGATATCGACAGCCCGATGAAGACGTTCGCTCGCTTCGTTCACGCTCCCGAGCGGATCAAGGCGGGCGAGCCGCTGAAGATCTCCGGCCTTGCGCAGGTCGGTGTATCCGGGCTGGCGAGGGTGCAGTACTGGTTGGAGTCTGCGCCTGCCGGCCCGGAGCCTCCCCAGGACCGCCGCTTTCACGGGAGGATGTACCGGCATGAGCTGCGGGTCGAGGACGGAGTGATGTACGTCCCTGAGGACGATGGCGACTGGAAGGACGCAACGATCCTCCCGCCTCCCACCAGGTGGGGCGAGATGCTGCCGGAAGGCAGGCTGCCCGGGACGCCGCTGTTTTTCGATCCGACGACCGGTATGCCTCGCCAGTGGCCGTTGCGCTACACCATCGCTTACTGGTCGGCGGTCGTCGAAGGAATCAAGCCCGGCCGCTACGCCCTTCGGTGCCGGTCGATCGACAACAACGGGGCGGCACAGCCAATGCCCAGGCCATTCGCAAAATCAGGGCGCGCTGAGATTCAGCAGGTGATGCTCGAGGTCGAGCCCTGACAGCCCACGCGGCCTAACGCTTCTTGACCGGCAGGACAACGCCTCTTGCCATCATCCCGCCGTCCACGACCAGGTACTGCCCCGTTACGAACGAAGACCTGGCAGAGCACAGCCACAAGACCGCCTGCGCGACCTCCTCGGCCGAACCGATCCGGTTCATCGATTGGATCTGTCTGAGATCGGATTCGAATTCCGGGTCGCCTACGTAACGCCGCTGCCACACGCTCGTATCAATGACGCCAGGACAAACGGCGTTGATCCGGATGCCCCGTGCGCCGTACTTGACCGACGCAGACCTCGTGAGGCCGATGATCCCATGCTTTATAGCTGTGTACGGCCCGCCGCCCGCTCCGATCAGGCCGGCGACCGACGAATTGTTGACGATCGCTCCGCCACCCCGCGCCAGCATGGCAGGTAGCTCGTACTTCATTGAAAGCCACACGCCCTTGAGTCCGACGTTGACCTGTTGATCCCAGTCGGCCTCTGCCACATCGTGCCACTCGACGGCGGGGCGGGGATCCATATCCGCGGCGTTGTTGAAGGCGTAGTCAAGCCCACCGAACGCCTTGACTGTCGTCTCGACGAGTCTCTTCAGTTGCTCGCTCGACGAGACGTCGGTCCGAACAATATGCCTTGGCTCCCTGCATCTTCGACCAGCCCGACCGTTTCGTTGCCTTCCTTCTCGCGTCTGGCTGCAACCGCCACCCGGCAGCCTTCGCGGGCGAACGCGATCGCCGTCGAGCGCCCGATACCGGAACTGCCACCGGTGACGATCGCGACCTTGCCGTCCATCGGGCCCATCAGTTGTCGCCCTGGCCTGAAGGAACCTCGGCCACGGCTTCGACCTCGATCAGGAGATCGGGGTGCACGAGTCGTGAGATCTCAACACCGGTACCCGCGTACGTGCCGGGTTTCAGGTACTCCCGACGTACCGCAATGTACTCGTCGATCTTCGAGAAGTCGGTGAGAAACGCGGTTATCTTGACCACGTCGTCCAGGCTGCCCCCGGCCGCTTCCAGGACGCCCTTGATGTTCTCGAAAACCTGTCTGGCCTGCGCCGGCATGTCGCCCCTGCCAGCGATCGTGCCATCGGGCTGGTAGGCGACCTGACCGGCCACGTAGATCGTGGTCCCAATACGGACCGCCTGTGCGATGCCGAACTTCCGCGCCCACGGCCAGTCGGGAACTATCGCTTTGCGTGTCGCCAAAGGCCCACCTCCGCAGCGCTGTTCACCGGGCGGATCATAGCCGACGGCGGCCCACTGGTGTGCGGTTGCCAGTGCGTACCGTCCAGTCACATGTTCTTGTCCTACACTCCCTGCAATGGAAGCACTGAACATTGCTCGTGCCGAGGCTTTCAGGAGCCGCGACGCCGATGAACGGTATTCCGCCGCTCGCCGTCGTGGACTTGACGCCCTAGGAGGCGCTGGCTCCCTCGGCACAGAGGGACGACCGTCATGGACGCGCGACGAGCTGCATGAGCGATGAAACGCTTCAGGTATGTCGCAGCTGGCGACATCGGCGGCACGCAGATGCGCACCGCACTTGTCGATGGCGACGGCAGGCTTCTGGCACGGGCAAACGGGCCGACGAAACCTGAAACCGGAATCGAGGACGGCACGGAGCGGTTTGCGGGTCTGCTGACCGAAGCCATCGGCGGAGGAGGAGCTTCGGCGGTCATCGCGATCGGAGTGTCGAGCGCGGGTCCCATCGACCCGTCTACAGGCGTCTACTACAACCCGCCCAACCTGCAGGCGTGGAACGGCAAGTCCATGAAGCCTGACCTCGAACGCCGGTTCGGCGTCCCGGTCGTGATCGGTCACGACGCTCGGGTGGCCGCGATCGCCGAAATGCGCTGGGGCGCCGCCCGCGGAATGAAGAACGTGATCTACGTCACGGTTTCGACGGGCATCGGGGGCGGATTGATCGTAGACGGGAGGCCAGTGCACGGCGTGCAGGGGCTGGCCGGCGAGATCGGCCACATCGTGGTCGACGCCGATGGCCCCGCATGCAATGGCGGCTGTCGTGGCTGCGTCGAGGTGATCGCGTCGGGCAGCGGAATCGCGAGCGCCGCGAGGCAGCGAATCGCACGTGGCAAGAAGACACGCATACTCGAGCTGGCGGGAGGCGATGCGTCGCATGTAACGGGGCGCACCGTGTTCGACGCTGCGGCGGAGGGAGACTCGGAAGCGCTTGAGATTGTCGACGACGGGATACGCGCTCTCGGGATCGTGCTCGGCGGCCTGTTGAGCACGTTCGCCCCGGAGGTCCTGATCCTGGGTGGCGGCGTCGCGGTCGGCGGTTACAAGCGGTACTGGTCCAGGCTCGACGCCGCGGTCCGCAGGTGCACACTCCTCCGCTACCAGAAGAATGCCCCGCTGGTCCTCTCCAAACTCGGCGACGACGTCAGCGTGCTGGGCGCGGCTGCCATCGCCTTCGAAGCCATCGAGGCCTGACCCCCAGCTCCGCCCGCCAACGCCGCCCGGCGGGCTGCTAGCGCCGGCTGCTCCCGTTTCCGTTCGAGTGCGTGACGCCTGTCCCGCCGGGCTCGGCGTCGGGCCCATCATCCGGTCGGATGCCCGGTACTCCCGGCTGACCGGCCAGCAGCGAATCGCCGGCCCCCATTTCGTCCAGCGCTTCGCGCGCCGCTTCCGCGATCGCCGGGATCCGGCTGTTCAGCTCTCGCCGGATGATCCGAAGCGCCGACTGGCCGCCGATTCGGCCAAGCGCGACCAGTGCTGATGCTCGTACCTGGATGTCGTCGTCCTGGAGCGCTCCGACGAGCAATCGCGCATCGCTCTCCTCGCCGATGAGCCCGAGCGCGGTAACAGCTTCATATCGGATCTCGGCACGCCCGCTCGCCAGCGACGTCGTGACTTCTGGCATCCACCGCCTCAGGCCGCTGCGCCCCATTGCGAACAGCGCGCTCTGTTGCAGGAGGGCCTCGCCACTCTGGTAGGCATCGACGATATACCGCTCGGTCACCTGGGCCGGGTACACCGCGATCGCCTCGATCGACCGCCTCCTGACCTCACGGGTCTCGCCGGGACGCTCGATGGCCAGCATGAGCGCATCCCGTATCCGGTCGTAGTCGCGACTGATCATCTTTCCTTCGCAGGCCATCGCCGCGTACCGGGCGAGTCCGATCGCCGCAGCGACCCGGACCTCCTCGGCCGGGTCTTCGGCGAGCAGCCTGGCAAGCCGCCGCGCCACCGACCGGTCGGAGCTCTCATGCAGGCCACCGACTGAGATCGCCCGTGCCGCGGGGTCGCCAGCCGTCAGCCCGGCCTTGAAAACCGCCTCGAACTCGTAGAGGACGTTCTCATCGGCGAGCGCGGTAAGCCGGCGCAGCAGCCGGCGCAGAACATGTGGCTCCCATTCGGCCCAGACTTCGGCCAACCGCCGGCCGTCGCCGTCCGAAATGCCGGACAATTCGGCCAGGACCCGGTAGGGCGGCGCCGTCTCCGGAGGCGGGAGCCGCTTCAGGAAGTCGTCGAGACCCATCGGTCCATTCTAGGAGCGAGAAGCTCAGGTGATCGTCGTAACCGGAGGCGCGGGGTTCCTTGGCCGGCGTGTCGTCGCCGCGCTGTGCGAGCGCAAGCAGGCCGTCCGCGTCGTCCTGAGACGGCCAGAGCAGGCCGCGATCCTCGAAGGCTACGCGGTTGACGTGGCCTACGCCGATGCCCGCGACCCCGACTCCCTGAACCGTGCGCTGGCGGGCGCAGAAGGCCTCATCCACCTCGTCGCCGTCATCCGGCAGCGCCACGGCGCCACTTTCAAGTCCGTCAACGTCGAAGGCGCCCGCAATGTCTACTCGGCAGCGGCGGTCGCCGGCATCCGAAAGTCCGTGTTCGTCAGCGCGGTAGGGGCGCGGCCGCTGAGCCCGGAGCCGTATTTTGCCTCGCGGTGGGCTGGCGAGGAAGCGGCGAGGGGTAGCGGAGTCCCGACCGCCGTGGTGAGGTTCTCGTCGGTGTTCGGCGAGGGAGATGAGTTCTTCAATGTGATCGCTGCCCTCGTCAAGCTTGCCCCGATCGTCCCGATCGCCGGAACCGGCATGGCGCGCTTCCAGCCGATCCACGTCGACGATGCTGCCCGCGTCTGCGTCGGCGCCCTGCACGACCCTTCAATGGCCGGCCGGACCTACGAGATCGGCGGCCCGGACCTCCTGACCTACCGCCAGATGGTCGACGCCGTCGCCGGTGCGCTGGGAACGCGTCGCATCCAGGTCTCGGTCCCGCCCGCCCTGATGGGGCCGCTCGTGAGGGTGATGTCGTCGGTGATGGAAACTCCGCCGATCACGCTCGACCAGCTAGAAATGCTGCGCTACGACAACGTCGGCAAACCGGGCGTAGTCGAGCGCGAATTCCGCTTCAAGCCACGGCCGCTGCATGGCAACATAGACTTCGTCCGGAAACTGTCGTCCTGGGATGCCCTCCGGATCATGCTCGGGCGGATGCCCCGGCATATCCGCGACCATTAGCCCAACGATTGCCGTCGACGACTGAAGGTTGAGTCGCGCGCGGACGGCGCGCGGTTGTGCGGGAGGCTGACCCTACGTCCACGTACCAGGGCGCGGTGGAGCGGCTGCTGACCCTCGCCGACTTCGAACGGAAGTCACGTGCCGGTGAGCCACCTGACTTCCATATCCGGCGGATGCGGACGCTACTTGCCCTCATGGGTGACCCCCATCTGGCCATGCCGACGGTCCACGTTGCGGGGACCAAGGGCAAGGGGAGCACCTGCGCGATGGTCGCCAGCGTGCTGTCGGCGCATGGCATCCGTACGGGCCTGTACACGTCGCCTCACCTGCACTCCTTCCGCGAACGCATTCGGGTCGACCGCAGGCCGATCGACGAGTCCGATTTTGCCGGGCTGGTCGAAGGTCTCTGGCCGCACGTCGAGCAGGTCGCCGAGATGGGCGACCTCGGGACCGTGACCGTGTTCGAGCTCCTGACAGCGATGGCTTTCGAGCACTTCCGCAGAGTGGGATGCGGCTTCCAGGTCATAGAGGTCGGTCTTGGCGGCCGGCTGGATGCGACCAACCTCGTCACGCCTGCGGTCGCAGTCGTGACTCCGGTCAGCCTCGACCACGTTGCTGTGCTGGGCGACACAGTGGCGAAGATCGCCGCCGAGAAGGCCGGAATCATCAAGGCAGGGCTGCCCGCGGTCATCGGCCGGCAGACGCCCGAGGCAATGGCGGTCATCGCGGGCCGGGCCGCCGACCAGGCATCGCCCGTGGTAGAGGCCATGCGAACCACCGAGCTGGCGGGCGGGCCCGACCTCACGGGCACCCGTCAGCAGTTCGTGGTCACGACGAATCTGGACAGATACGAGGTCGACCTGCCGCTGCTCGGCATGCATCAAGTTGACAACGCTCGCACAGCGATCGCGGCTCTGGAGGCGCTGGCCGGCCGGGGAGGCTCCTGGGCGCTTCGCAGGGACGCCGTCGAGCGAGGACTGGCTCTGACCGACTGGCCGGCGAGGTTCCAGGTGCTGTCGGAGCGAGGTCCGGCGGTGGTGGTCGACGGCGCCCACAACGCCGATTCCGGCGAGGCCCTCCTGGCAACCGTCGAAGCGGTGTTCCCGCGGCGAGCCAAGCTGATCGTCATCTACGGGGCCACGCGCGGCCACGAGGTTACCGGCACGGCCCGCTGCCTGGCGCCCCTGAAACCGGTCGTGATAACGACACGAACCAGGCACCCGAAGGCGGTGGACCCGGTCGAGCTCGGCATCGAATTGCGGGGGATCGATCTCGAGGTCGTCGCGATTGCGCCGGACACCGCGTCGGCGTACCAGGCGGCACGAGCTATGGCCGAGCCCGACGACCTGATCCTGGCCACTGGCTCCCTGTTCGTGGCCGCCGAGGTGATCGAGACCGTCCGTGACGTCAAGCCGGAGCTGTATCCAACGCTCAGGGGCGACATGATGCAAACGATCACCACGACCGGAGTGTAAGCTGGCCAATGTGGTACCTGCGATGACGAACGCTGGCCGATGACGAACCCTGGGCGCAGTCGCCGCGTTGTCGTGACCGGTCTGGGCGCGCTGACGCCCCTCGGCAACACCGTTGAAGAGTTCTGGTCCGGCCTGAAGGCCGGCAGGTCCGGCATCGCGCCGCTGACGCTGGTCGACACAACCGACTACCCGACAAAGATCGGCGGCGAAGTGCGGGGATATGACCCGACCGTGTACGTCGACCGCAAGGAGGCCCGGCGCATGGCCCGCTTCTCGCAGCTGGCGGTCGGAGCGGCTGCGCAGGCGCTGACCGATTCGAAGCTGGACATGGCGGCCGAGGACCACGACCGGGTGGGCGTGTTGCTGGGTACCGGGATCGGCGGGTTGCCCGAGACCGAGGAGCAGAGCCGAGTCCTGGTCGGCAAGGGCGGGATGAGGATGACTCCGTTCTTCATCCCGATGATGCTGCCGAACATGGCGACGGCAAACGTATCGAGGGTGTTCGGGGCGACCGGGTTCAGCAACACGACAATCACGGCGTGCGCAGCCGGCACGCAGGCGATCGGTGAGGCGCGCGAGGCGATCATCCGCGGGCGGGCCGACGTGATCATCACGGGTGGGACCGAGGCCGGGATCTGCCAGCTGGGCCTGGGCGGGTTCTGCACGATCCAGGCCCTGACCAGGCGCAACGACGACCCCGAGCACGCAAGCCGGCCGTTCGACGCAAAGCGGGACGGGTTCGCGCCCGCCGAGGGCGCGGCGGTGCTGGTAGTTGAAAGTGAGGAGCACGCCCGGGCGCGTGGCGCCCGCATCTACGGCGAAGTCATCGGATACGGCGCGTCGTCGGACGCATTCCACCTCGTGCAACCGCCAGAGGACGGATCCGGTGCGGCGCGTGCGATGCGCTGGGCGCTCGAGGACGCTGGCATCACGGCCGGCGACGTCGATTACATCAATGCCCACGGGACGTCGACGCCGCTGAACGACGCGGCCGAGACGAAGGCCATCAAGCTGGTGTTCGGCGAGCACGCCAGGGGCGTGCCGATCAGCTCAACCAAGTCGATGATCGGCCACTCGCTCGGAGCCTCCGGCGCACTCGAGGCGGTCGTGAGCCTGAAAACGATCGGTGAAGGGGTGATCCACCCGACCGCTAACTACGAGTTCCCCGACCCGGACTGCGACCTCGACTACGTGCCGGGTACCGCCCGCAAAGCCGACGTCCGATACGTCCTGTCGAACAGCTTTGGGTTCGGCGGGCAAAACGCCTGCCTGGTCTTCGCCCGCTACGACCCCTGACCTTCAGTTCGCGGCCGGCTATCGGATGACGACGAGCCCCGGTGGAAGTGCGGCGGTCAGTATCCGGCAGCCTTTGCCGGTGACGACGAAGTTGTCTTCCCACTCGATGTATCCGGTCCTGTCGTCGCCGAACGACATCTGAAGCCCGCCGCACATGCCGGGTTCCCAGACGGTCTCGTCGTCGAGATCGATTACCGGCGGCTCGACCAGGCTCCAGCCGAAGCCGTGTCCGATCCGGATCGCCCGTCGCTCAGAGATGGCGTCGGAGAAGACTCGCCGCCGGTCTGCCACTTCCGCCGCTCGCGCCGCCGCTTCTGACGCCTGCGCGATCTCCCGCGAGGTCACGCCCGGACGCACGGCCTCGAGCGTGCGTGCCAGCACCTCGGCGCTCGCCTCCGAGTACCGGCGCAGGCGGGCCGGCGGCTCGCCGACGAAGGCGTTGCGGTAGATGTCGGCGCAGTAGCCACGGTAGACCGCGCCGCCATCGAGCTGGACCAGGTCGCCACGCCGAACGCGGCGGTTCGTCGGCGAAGGGCCCATCTGGAGCGCCCTGCCCGCCTGCGCCGACAGGTAGCCGATGTTCGTCGAGTTGTAGGCGCTGTCGGCGCCCAGGCGAAGCCACTCGCCCACGATCGTCGCCACCAGCTCCCGCTCCTCAATCCCGGGCCGCAGCGCCTCGATTCCGGCCTTCATGCCGGCGCACGTTATCTCGCATGCCCTCGTGATGCGCTTGACCTCGGCGTCCGACTTCACGATCCTCGCCCTGGCCAGGGCATCAGTGGCATCGACCAGCCTGGCGTCGGGCAGCGCGCCCGCGAGCTCGGCGAACTCGGCCGCGGTGATTCGCAGGTCGGCCCCTTTGCCCGTCTCGATCCCGATCCGGCTGAGCTCCTTCACGACCGCGGCGACCTGACGCATGCCGCCGCCCGTCCCTCGCCCCCACACTCGCACGTCTTCCACCCAGCTCGTCGCGCGGGCGTTTTCGACATGCACGGCGTCGACGATCAGGACCGGTTCGCTACCCGGCCGGACGATCGTCCAGAACCGCTTCTCCCGAAGCCGCCATGAGACAGTCGTGAAGCCGGTGAGATGCTCGACGCTGTCACGCGTGCTCAGGATGGCGCCGGCCAGTCCCGCCGCCTCGATTGCCACGCAGTACTTGTCGTACCGGGCCCGGTATTCGGAGAGTGGGAAATCCAGGAACGGGGGCACTCGCATCGGCCGGGATTGTAGAGGGGATGCTCTGGCTGGTTCCCAGCCTCAACCAGAGGCTGCTGTGGATTCGGTGTGAACTGGGCCGCCGCTGGCGAGTCTAGAATCGGGCCGGAACCGCCGGCCCGGCGCAGACGATTCCCTGTCGGGTTCACCAGTGAGCTTCGTACACCTCCACAACCATTCGGAGTACAGCCTCCTCGACGGCCAGAGCCGCGTCGCCGCCATGGTGTCGCGCGTCAGGGAGCTGGGGCAGAACGCTCTCGCGATCACCGACCACGGCAACCTGTACGGGGCCATCGACTTCTACTCCGCCGCGAGAAACGCGGGCATCCGGCCGATCATCGGCTGCGAGGGCTACGTCACCGGCGGCAGCCGCTTCGACAAGGACCCGGGCGATCGGTTCCCGTTCCACGTCACGATGCTGGCGAAGAACGACACCGGCTACCGCAACCTGGTCTCGCTGCAATCGAAGGCCCACCTCGAGGGCTTCTACTACCGGCCCCGCATGGACCGCGAGCTCCTGCAGAAACATGCCGATGGCCTGATCGTCCTTTCCGGCTGCCCCTCGGGCGAAGTACCGAAACTCGTCTCAACGGGGCAGATGGACGAGGCACGGAAGGTGGCAACCTGGTACCGGGAGCTCTTCCAGTCCGGCTATTACCTCGAGCTCATGTCGCACGCGGGCATCCCCGATCAGCCTGCGATCAACAAGGGGCTTGTCGAGCTGTCGAGTCAGACCGGCATCCCGCTGGTCGTCACGAACGACTCGCACTACGTCAATCGTGAGGACCACGCCCTCCACGACATCTTGCTCTGCATCCAGACGAACTCGGCGGTCGACGATCCGAAACGGATGCGGTTCGAGGACCAGTCCTACTACCTCAAGAGCGAAACCGAGATGGCCGAGCTGTGGCCCGAACTCCCGGAGGCGGTCTCCCGCAGCCAGGCGATCGCCGACGGCTGCGAGGTCAACATCGGCTTCGGCAAGATCCGGCTGCCGCGCTTCCCGACGCCGGGAGGGGTCAGCGCGTTCGACTATCTGAAGCAGCTTGCCGAACAGGGGTTCGAGAGACGATACCCGAACGCACCGAAGCCGACGCGAGACCGACTCGGCTACGAACTCTCGGTGATCGAGAAGACCGGCTTTGCAGGGTACGTGCTGATCGTGTGGGACCTGGCGCGGTTCGCGCGCGAGCGCCGCATCCTGATGAGTGTGCGTGGCAGCGCGGCGTCCAGCGTCGTCCTCTACTGCATCGGCGTCACCGACATCGACCCGCTGCCGACGCGGCTGGTGTTCGAGCGGTTCCTGAACCTGGAACGCCGCGAATTGCCCGACATCGACATGGACTTCCAGGACGACCGGCGCGACGAGATGATCCGCTACTGCGTCAGCCGCTACGGCCGGGACCACGTGGCACAGATCATCACGTTCGGGACGCTCGGCGCCAAGGCGGCGGTGCGAGACGTCGGCCGCGCGATGGGAGTTGCACAGGCCGACATCGACCGCATGGCAAAGCTGATTCCGCAGCGGCTGGGCATGACGCTCGACCTGGCGCTGGAGCAAAGCGCCGACCTCGCGACTCTGGTCGAGACCGACGACCAGATGAACCGCCTGTTCCAGACCGCACGCGGCCTCGAGGGCACCGTCCGTCACGCCAGCACGCATGCCGCCGGGGTGGTGATCACCGAGGAGCCTCTGACCGATTTCGTCCCGCTGCAACGGCCCACGAGCGGCGAGGACGACGCTCCGCCGATGACCCAGTACTCGATGGAGCCGGTCGCCCTCCTCGGCCTGCTCAAGATGGACTTCCTCGGCCTCACCAACCTTACCGTGCTCGACCGCGCGATCAGGCTGCTGGAAAGACGCTGCGTGAAGCTCTCGCTCGAGTCGATCCCGGTCGACGACTCCAGGACGTTCGACATGCTGTCGGCGGGCGAGACGTTCGGGGTGTTCCAGCTCGAGTCCGAGGGCATGCGCCGCTACATCAAAGACCTGCGGCCGTCGTCGGTCGCCGATATCTCGGCCATGATCGCCCTGTACCGCCCCGGCCCCATGGAGCACATCACGACCTTCTGCGATGCGAAGCACGGCCGGGCGCCGATCCGGTACCCGCACCCCGCCCTCAGGGAGATCCTCGAGGAGACCTACGGGGTGATCGTGTACCAGGACCAGGTCCTGCTCATCGCCCAGACCTTTGGCGGGTACTCGCTCGGCGAGGCCGACATCATGCGCAAGGCCATGGGCAAGAAGATCCCCGAGGTCATGGCCGCCGAGCGCGAGAAGTTCGTCGCCGGTGCGGTGGCGAATGGATTCTCGCGGGAGCTGGCGACGGAGATCTTCGACCTGATCCTGCCGTTCGCCGGCTATGCCTTCAACAAGGCGCACAGCGCCTGTTATGCCATGATCGCCTACTGGACGGCATGGCTGAAGGCCAACCACCCTGCCGAGTACTTCGTCGCGATCATGGACGCCGCCTCCGGCAACACAGAGCGCCTGGCGCAGGCCGTGCACGAGTGCCGTCGCCTCGGGATCGGCGTCCTCGCCCCCGACGTCGTCCGCGGCGACGCGACGTTCACGATCACTGACACCGCCGAGGGGCCGGCGATCAGGTTCGGGCTGGCAGCGGTCAAGAACGTCGGCCTGGCGGCCGTGCAACCGATCGTCGAAGCGCGGGCGAAGGGCGGCGCGTTCCATTCGATCGAGGACTTCTGCAAGCGCGTCGACGCCCGCAACCTCAACAAGCGGGTGCTCGAGAGCCTGATCAAGGTCGGCGCGTTCGAGGAACTCGGCAAGCGCGGCGTGCTGCTGTCGTCGCTCGACCGGATCATCGCCCTGTGCCAGCAGGCGGCGAGGCAGCGTGAGTCGGGACAGACCTCGATGTTCGACCTGTTCGGGGCGCAGGTCGAGGCGCCACTCCCCGCCCTCGAGATGTCGCAGGCGGACGACGTCACCGACACCGAGCGAGCGCTGTGGGAGAAGGACCTGCTCGGCATCGAGATCGCCGAGAGCGCCATTACGAGGGAGCTGCTCGCGGGCGCCGCCGACTACGTCGTGTTCTCGGGCCAGGTGACTCCGGACCGTGCGGGACAGGATGTCAGCCTGCTCGGACAGGTCCGCGGAATGCGGCGGCTTACCACGCGGCGCGGCGATCCGTTCCTGGCCGTGGCGGTCGCCATGCTCGACGGCGAGGTCGAAGTGATTGTGTGGAACAACGTGCTCAAGGAGACCGGCGACCTGTGGGTCGAGGGCAACCTTGTCGCGGTCAGAGGCACGGTGCGGGCCCGTGACGAGCGGGTGTCGGTGTCGGTGAACGAGGCGACCGCGTACCGGCTGCCCGGCCACGAGGATACGCCCGGACTGGCAGATGTGGCCGGACCACAGCCCGTCCGGCAGGCGAACGAGGCGGTGCCGATTCAGGCGATGATTGAAGCGGGTCCATCTGGCACGGAACAACGCTCAGGAACGGAATTGACGAACGAAGCAGGCAAGGCGAACGGCAGCCAGTCCGCGCACGGGAATGGCAAGCCGGTGGGGATCACCCTCCGGATGGTCGAGACTGGACGCGATCTCGAGGACCGCTACCGGCTCGAGGACCTGGTCAAGATGTTGCTCGAGTTCCGAGGCGAGGACGCGGTCACGCTCGAGGTCGAGACGACCGGCCGAGTCGTGCGGCTCGACATGCCTTTCGTACGGGTGCGATCGTGCTCGGAGCTCACCGAGCGGTTAACGGCGATGCTCGGCGAGACCTGCGTGAACGTAACCTAACGCGCCCGTTTCGACGGCGTGATCGCGGGATCCACGTCGGTCCGGGCGAAGTCCAGACCTGTGAAGAGCAGCGGTTCCCTGGCGGCTTTGGCGAGCGCGTACGCAAAGCAATCGCCGAAATTCAGGCGCGCCGGATGCCCGCTCCCACGGCCGAAGTCCCTGTACGCGGCTCGACCGATGTTCGCCTGTTCCGGCGTGACCGGCTCGCTCACAACACCTGCGGTCGCCAGGAACGCGTCCAGTCGACGGCTTGCGATCGGATCGCCGACTGCGTCTATTGCGATTGCCGCCTCCAGGAGATTGGCGACCGAGATGCGGCGCACGTTCGCCCGCTCGATCGCTTCGGCACAGTCGCGGGCGCTCAATTCCTGTCGGAGGATTGCCAGAACCGCAGAAGTGTCGATGATCATCGCGGCAAGCCGGTCTCGTCGTACAACAGGTCGCCGTGCTCCGCCGATCGATAGGGCTCACGCAGCCGCCCGGCACAGTCTCTACCAATTGCCATCAGTCGGTCTGCGAGGCCAGTGGACCGCTCCGCGCGGACACGTTCCAGCCTCTCCCGAATAGCTTCTGTGACGGCCGCCGTCAGGCTTTCACCGGTAAGTGTTGCCAGTTCGCGGCCGAGCCGGTGGGCCTCCTCGTTCTTGATGTTCATGCTCATGGTAGCTATTCTACCACCTACCGGTGCTGTTCTACCGTCACGGACCCACGCAAACCCCTGACAGAATGGGACCCGTGAAGTGGGTCGTCGTCGCCACAGCGCCGGATCAACTGACGGCCGAGATGTGGCGGGATATAGTCCGCCAGGCCGGGATCGACTGCGAGCTCCGGCCCGGCGACACGGCATCTTTCATGGGGGTCTCGCAGATGCCGGTGCGCCTGATCGCACCTGAATCCGAGCAGGACCGCGCTCGCGACGCGCTCGCGGCCGTCCTTGGCGGGCCAGTCGACCTCGACAGTCCCTGAGGACCGCCTCGCCTACGCGGCCGCGGCGGCCGCTCTGCGTTCGAGCTCTAGCAACTTTGCCTTCATGGGCAGGCCGACTGCCCCGCCGAAGCCGTGGAGGCCGCCGTCCGACCCGACCACCCTGTGGCAGGGAATGACGAGCGGCAAGGGGTTCCGCGCCATCGCCTGTCCCGCCGCCCGGACTGCTCGCGGACTGCCGGCGGTTTCCGCCAGCCACGCGTACGTGCGCGTTTCGCCGGAAGGGATCGTCCGGCACGCGCTGCGAGCACGTTCGAAGAACGAGCCCTGCGGACCAGGGTCGATGGCGAGCGTGGTCAGGTCGGTTCCGGTCCCGGCGAGATAAGCCCGGATCGCCCGGCTGTACGTTTCGCATGCCGCCGGGTCATGCGCGGCGGCGTCGATCTCCGGCCCGAGCCAGGCAAGCGCCTCCTCGACGGTCGGTTCGGGCAGCGTGGAGCGTCGCAACCCCGCATCTGTCGCCAGCACTCCGACCCAGCCGAGGGGCGTGTCGAACACGTCGTAGAACATCAGGTTCCCTCCCTAACGGTCGCAGCATTATTGCCGGGCGAGGCCGGCAAGTCGACACCCGCGTGGCACAGGCCGGAGCGGCTAGCTGATCGGAATCAGCCGCCGCAGGGCCCGCCGGAGCAGCGGACCCCTGACCTTTCGCCACAGAGCGTCGGCGTCGGTCGGGGTGGTGCCCCCTGCCGGACGGGGGCCGTAGGTGTACATGTTGTATCGCCGCGCGAGTTCTTCGGCAGCGCCGTTCGTCCTGGGCACCAGGAAGTCGATCCTGTGTCCATACTCGGTCGATGTCTGACTTGGCTGCCGCGAGATCCCGGCGAACCACCCCAGCCTAGAAAGCTTCACGTAGGAGCGCTGCGCCGGGGCCATCCCGCCCATCCCGTAGTTCCAGGCGACTCCGCCGGCGATCGCAGAGGCAGCTATGAAGCCGCCGATCCCGGCCACCCAGTAGATCCTGGGGTCGGGGCCCGATTCGATCACCAGCTGCAGTTCCTGATCCCGGAGGAGCCTGGCCAGCGCCTCGAACTCACTGACGTCCTCCTCGAATCCCTGCTCGAACTCGGAGATCGCGATGGAAGGGATCGAGTTGTTGCGGTTGAACTCGTCGATAGTCGTGCCGCGGCCCAGCACCGGGAACCCTGGCGTCGCCTCGATGTCGATCCATCCATAGCCCGGGAAGTACGCCTGCGCCCAACCGTGGCGGTCTGCATCCCGCACGACAAAACGCTGCTCGTCAGGCAGCCACTGCCCCACCGCGTAGCCGGCCACCATGCGGGCGGGCACGTCCTGAGTCCTCAAAAGCACCGCCATCGCGGAGCCGAAATACTGGCTGTACGCCTTCGCTTCGCCGTCCTGACAGTTCGTGGCCAGGCCTTCTCCCGGCGGGCAAGGCTCCGATGCCGTACCGAACAGGAAGTAGTCGACGCCGTCTTCCCCCGTCTCCGGCCCCCGGATCTGCTGGCTGTAGCTGAGCGAACGCAGATACGTCGAGATAGCTACCGTCTTCTCCCAGGGTGTCTCGGCACGCGAGCCTTCGACGATCAGGTCGGCGAGCTCGTGCACGCGGGCGGGCAGCGTGTCCGGAAGCTGAAGGTACCGATCGGTCACCCAGTCCGGATAGTCGGTGCCGGACTCGGCCAGCTGGGTGTCGGTCGCCCGGGAGATCATCTTGCTGATCGTGTACTTGCCGCCCGCGAAAACCCCGTCGGGCAGGTCGGTTGCCACGGGATCGATGACGACCGGTTCCGACCTCCCGAGCCGGGCCGACACGAATCGCCCGCCCTGGAGCCGCAGGCCAAACATCGCCAGTCCGTCCGGCAATCTGGCAAGCAGGTCCTGCTCCACAGATGTGCCGCGGCGCCGCGCCTCGACCGGGCGAGATTGCAGAGACTGCACGAACTCCTTCACGTCTTCCGGGGCCCCTGCGCCCAGTTCGTCAACGGTCGTCGTCGGGCCGACGACCCACTCCAGCGGCGCGAGGACATCGGCGCGGAGTGGGTGGTCCGACGTAAAGGCCCCTGAAGCCGGGATAGCGGTCACAGTATTGAAGTCTGGACTTACCGACTGCGTGACGAGCAGTCGCTCCGCCAGTGACTCCGCTGGCGGGAGCTCCTGACCGGGTTCGACCCGCACCTCGACCGTCGGGCCGTTGATCCAGCCGCCCGACGTGTAGATCTCGTAGATATGGCCCGCGTTGAGTGTCGGGTAGGCGGTCTCGATGTACATGACCGGCGTGTCGGCGAGCTTGAACGTGCCAAGGAAGGGAAGCGCACCACCGAAATCCTGAAGAAGGACCCGCGGGCGCCCCTTGACCCCGGACAGCAGCCGTTTGGTCGGCTCTTCGAGTCGCCTGGTCGGCGCCCGCATGGCCACACCGACGGTTTCGGTCATGAAGGTCGACCTGGGCTCGAATAAGGGCACCGCGGCAGCGATCGCGACAACCGCAAAGGTCAGGAGAACGCCGTCCTGCACGTTGAGGCGCCTGGTCTCGTGCGGATACCGCATGCCTGCGGTGGTCCAGCGGCGGGTGCGGCTCACCTGCGCCAGGTGAGCGAACAGCAACATCGTTACGCCTACGTACACGAAGAGTGTGTGCTCGAACCTGCCGATCCGGTAGCTCAGGTTGATCAGGATCGCGGTGCCCAGCAGGAGCGTGGCCAACCAAGGGGTACGCCATCGGAAGACCGCCCACGACGAGAAGTAGCTGACGATCCAGCCCACCGTCAGCAACATCACCGAGAATGGCACAAGGTCGGTGCTGATACCGCCCGTGCGGGCCGCTTCCAGCCACTCGAAGTACCGCTCCCAGACCTGCCGGGTACGTTCGATGATGTTGTCGCCATCGGCCTGGTACGCGACCTGCCAGAACACGACCGCGAAGCCCCCGGCGAGGGCGGCGAGGTGACCAAGGGCCCAGTGGAACCGCCATCGAGCGAACAGGAAACCGGCCATGCCGGCGATGAGCATCGTGGCGTGGATGAACGGCGCATCGCCCCATCGAGCGAGCTGAACCGACCAGCCAACTGACGCCAGCAGGCCGCCGACGAGCACGATGGCTCCTATGTCGTCGTAGGCCCTGAACTGAAGCTCCCGCGCCAGCCACGAGGCGAACCGGCGGGGACCGGCAAGGCTCGTCCGGCTGTCGGCAAGCGGGCCCGCGATTGCGCCGGTATCCGTGGTCAACGTATGCGCTCCAGCACGAGCCGGCGGCCGTCGGGAGAGCGAAGGCCAAGCGTCTCCGGCTCGGACAGGGCCGACCGGATGGAGCCCCCGTGCCGGACGATGAACGTGCGGGCGCCTCCGGCCAGCAACCGCGCCCTTACCTCATCGACCGACCACGTTGCGCCGAACGACCGTGCCTCGAACAGGACGACACTCGCCCGTATCCCTCTCTTCTGCAGGCTTATCAGCGCGTCTACCCACTCGGTACGTGGGGATGCCGTAATCACGACAACGGACGAGTTCCTGCCGAGTTCACGCTCGATTCCTGCAAGCACGTCGAAGAGTGCGTGCTTGCCTGCTGGTCTGCTCATCACCAGGTGGTCGAAGATCGCTGCGCGCTGGCCTGACCCCCGCTCGGGCGCCATGACGAGGGATGCGCTGCCGTAGGCCGCGTATCCGACCGGCAGCTGAAGCGACAGGTACTTGTTGACGGTCGACGCCGCTATGGTGGCCCCGTACTCGTCGGTGGACTCCGCTCCCTCGCCGGCCTGGGTGGCCTCTTCCTGGTCGAATATGACCCAGACCTCGCCCGCCCTTCCCCGGTCGAACAACTTCACCATCAGCTGGCCGGTGCGTGCGGTACTGGGCCAGTGGATCCGGCTGATCGCGTCTCCCGGTTCGTATTCGCGGATCGACGCCACTTCGGGTGAGAGCATCGGAGATCGGCGTCGACGCGCATGTTCGCCGGAGAGCTCGGTCGAGGGCAGCACAAAGTCGGGAAGGTCGATGATCCGCGGATAGACCCGTATGCGCCTTGCACCGGTGATTCGTCGCTCCTGTGGGAAGATCCCGAACGGGTCTGCCGATCGGATGACCAGCGGTCCCAGCGTGTACTCGCCTCTCTGCGTGAGCCGCGCTCGAGCCTCGACTCGCCGGAACGTGACGATGCCGGGCAAGCTGACGACCCTCCCGAGGCTCACTCCCGGGATGTCGGTCATGTCCTCGATCTCGATCCAGGCGCGAGGCGGTCCGCCCGAGTTGCGGACCGTGATCAACTCCTGCAACTCCTCACCGACCGACAGATCGCCCCTCGGGCGTTCGATCTGGACGCCCAAACGGCCAATGCCCCACTTCGCCCAGACGTAGGAGACGATCAGGACGAGGCCGAATACGTAGTTCAGACGAACGGCGAGGTCGAAACCGGTCGCCAGGCCCGAGACGAACAGGATGGTCATCAGGGCCACGACCGCGTAGACGGGGCGCTGTCTTCGCGTCAGCCACCGGAGGATTCCTACCGGGGCGGTGGCGGCCCTGCCAGCGAGGTTCTGCGGTGGCGGCGGTTCCGGGTAGGGACGAGGCAGCGCCTGGGCTCGCATGGGCGTCAGACTACTTGGCGCCCGTTCTGACCCTCGGCTTTGCTCCGGGCACCGGTATCTTCTCGAGGACTTCGTCCACGAGCGAGTCGCCCGTGACCCCCCGCATGCGGGCGCCCGGCGAAAGGATGACGCGGTGTCCCATCACCGCTGCCGCGATCGCCTTCACGTCGTCCGGGAGCACGTAGTCCCGGCCGTCCATGAGCGCCCTCGCCTGGCCCCCGCGCATCAGGGCCAGCGACGCCCTCGGCGATGCACCGAGAGCCGCATCCACGTGCGACCGCGTCGCACTTACTAGGGCGACGATGTATTCCTTGACGAGGTCGTCGATGTAGATCTGCCGGGCGGCATCCTGCAGCGATGCGATCTGTGTTGGCGTCGATACGGGCTCCAGGGTCTCAAACGGGTCAGCCAGCTGCTGGCGGCCCATGATCGCGACTTCCTCCGCGGGATCCGGGTAGCCCAGGCCGATCCGAAGGAAGAACCGGTCGAGCTGGGCCTCGGGCAGCGGGAACGTGCCCTCGTACTCGATCGGGTTCTGGGTCGCGAGCACCATGAATGGACGCGGCAGCCCGTACGTCACACCATCGACCGTGACCTGCCGTTCCTCCATCGCCTCCAGCAACGCCGACTGCGTCTTCGGGGTCGCCCGGTTGACCTCGTCGGCGAGCACGATCTCGGCCATGATCGGCCCCGACCGAAACTCGAACTCATTTGTCTTCTGGTTGTAGACCGAGACTCCGGTCACGTCGCTCGGGAGGATGTCCGGCGTGAACTGGATGCGGCGGAACTTGCACCCGGCGGAGCGCGCGAGGCTACGCGCGAGCATCGTCTTGCCGACTCCGGGAACGTCTTCGATGAGGGCGTGACCTCGGGCGATGAGGGCGATGACGCCGAGCCGGATGGCGTCCGTCTTGCCGACGATGACCTTTGCAACGTTGTCGACGAGCGCCTGGGCGACTGTGGCGGGCTCCGTGGCAGGTGTCACGGTGCGACCCCTTCCCATCTGCGTGCGCAGGGAACTGGCACGCGATATCTGTGCGCCCGGAAGGCGCTGCCACTCCTGCTCACGAATTGCACCGTACCGGCGTATGGTGGGCGATAGAGGACTCGAACCTCTGACCTTCTGTGTGTAAGACAGACGCTCTTACCGGCTGAGCTAATCGCCCCCGCTCGTATTGAGACAGGTGGCCAGGATTGTAGCAGGGCTGCGTACACTTCTTACGATGAACGCGTGGGCGCTCTGGTCTCTCGATCCGATAGGGATTGTCGGCCCCGTCTTCTTCGGCTATCTCTATTTCAACGGACTACGGAAATGGCCGCACGGATCGCACCCGGTGCGCCGGTGGCAGCGCTTGTCCTTCGTGGCCGGACAGGTCGCCCTCTTCGTCGCTCTCGTGTCGCCGATCGACGCGCTGTCCGACCGGTACTTCTTCATGCATCAGTTGCAGCACCTCCTCGTGAGGGTCTTCGCGCCCATCTTGATCCTCTTGGGGGCGCCGCTGACCCCGGTGCTTCGAGGTCTACCCGAGGGTTCGCTGGCGGTCTTCGTCCGGCCGGTCGCCGGGAGCCGGCGCATGCGCGCGGTTTACTCCCGCCTCACGAATCCGTTGTTATGCCTCGGGCTGTTCATCGGCACGCTCTATATGTGGCAGATTCAACAACTGCAAAACCTGGTAGTCAGGAACGGCGTCGTGCACCTTCTCATGCACTTCATGATGTTCGCGTCGGCGATGCTGTACTGGTGGCTGGTCATCGACCCGGCGCCGCACAGATCCCGGGTCCACTACGGGCTCCGTGTGCTCTACGTGGCGATCACGATCGTCCCGAACACAGCCCTCGGGGCGATCATCGTGTTCTCCCGCGTGGTCCTCTACCCTGCCTACGGTGAGCTACCCCGTGCCTGGTCGATGGACGTCCTCAACGATCAGGTGATCGGGGGGCTCATTCTCTGGCTTCCCATGGAGATGATCAGCGTCGTGATCGCCGGGATCGTGTTCATCATGTGGTTCCGCCAGGAAGACGACCGCAGCCGGGCTGCTGCGTTGACGGAACTGGCTCGCCGACGTCGGCAGACCACGACGTAGAATCCGTCGGGGCGCGGCCCAGGGAGGAGATTTCCGGCATGGCATCGAGAGGCAAAATCGTCTTCATCGGCTACCGGCAGCAGTGGGAGGTAGACCGGCTCAAGGAGCGCGCTCCCTCGGGAATCGAGGTCGTCGCGTTGCCGCAGGGAGTCTCTCAGGACGAGGTGCTGCGGGCGGTTGCCGATGCCACCGTAATCATTCCGTGGGGACGGACGTTCACCCTCGATGTCGCCCGTGCGGCAAAGCGGCTCAAGCTGGTTCAAGTTCTCTCCGCAGGCACCGACTACCTGCCCGTGAACGACATGGCCGAGATGGGCATCAAGACCTCAAACAACTTCGGCGGCAACGCGGTGGCAGTCGCCGAATACGCGGTGCTGCTCATGGTGTCGGCCTACCGTCAGACCCGTGTCCAGATTCGCCAGCTCTACGAGGGCAAGTACAACCAGGGATTCTTCGAGCGGTGGGAGGAGTTTCACGAACTGACCGGCAAGCGTGTGGGGATCATCGGACTGGGGCGGATCGGCTCACGAGTGGCGAAGAGGCTCGCCGGATGGGAATGCGAGATCGTCTACTACGACGTGGCGAAGATATCGACGGCCGACGAGAAGGCTGCCGGTGCTCGCCGTGTCGCCCTCGACGAGCTACTTCGCACTTCGGATGTCGTCTCGCTGCACGTTCCATTGAACCGGGTGACCAGTGAGATGATCTCGGACCGCGAGCTCCGTCTGATGAAACCGACCGCGATCCTCGTCAACACCTGCCGCGGTCCCGTTGTCGACGAGGCGGCTCTGATCCGGGCGCTTAGGGCAAGGACCATCGCTGGCGCAGGACTCGACGTCCAGGAACTCGAGCCACTGGCCATGGATAATCCATTGCTCAAGATGGATAACGTGGTCCTGACGCCGCACCTGGCCGGCATGAGCATCGAGGCGCGCGAGAAGTCGCTCGATTTCGCGATTCACAACGCGATGCGGGTCGCCGAGGGCAAGGAGCCGGAGTCGGTCGTCCTGCCCGTGTGAAAGTGGTGCGCTTGGCGGGGCTCGAACCCACAACCTCAGCCTTCGCAGGGCTGCGCTCTATCCATTGAGCTACAAGCGCACGACGCTAATTATCTACGGTGGTGCCGAGGGAGAGATTCGAACTCTCACGCCCGTTACAGGCACTACGCCCTGAACGTAGCGCGTCTGCCATTTCGCCACCTCGGCACGATGGTCATCTGGTGGGCGATGGAGGGCTCGAACCTCCGACCTCATGCGTGTGAAGCATGCGCTCTGACCGGCTGAGCTAACCGCCCACTGCGTACTCTTCGTATCTTAGCCGAGTTCGAGATCCGTTACGGCTCGCCGATGCGGGTATTGCCCAAGTATATAATCGTCCCATGGCAAAGGTCATGATCTCGATCCCCGACGATCTGCTCAGCCGCATCGATGATGAGGCTAAGAGGCGGGGCAAGAGTCGTAGCGGCTTCTTGCAGGACGCCGCGCACCGCGCACTCGGGCGACCCGATACCGCTAAATTCGATGCCGCCGTCGCTCGATCTCGCGCCAGGTTTGCGACCTCCGGTGCGTTCGACTCAACGGAGCTGATACGCAGGGAGCGTGATGCCCGAGACAGGCGTGATCGCCGTCGTATGTGACGCGTCAGTCGTCCTGAAGTGGTTCCACTCTGCGGGCGAGTCGGAAGTCAGCGCCGCCCGCGCCATCCTCGCCGCCCAGCGCGAAGGGCGCGTGTACGCATGCATCCTCGATCTGACCCTGTATGAGGTCGGGAATATTCTTCTGCGAAAGGGTTGGCCCGCCGGGGCGGTCGGCGATCAGCTCGACGACCTTCGCGCGCTGTGCAGCGTGATCGCCCCCACCGAGACCGAGCACCGGCTGGCGGCACAGATCGGACGGGACTCACGATTGACTTACTACGATGCAGCCTATGCCGCCGTTGCCCGGTCCCGAGGCGCTGCGCTGGCCACGGACGATCCCGTGTTACTTCGAGCAGGGTTGTGGGAGTCGCCGGTCGCCCTGGCCAACAGGCTAAGGTTGGCCGGATCGATCTAGCGTCCTGCGTCCGATGTCGCTGAACCGAGCTTGTCGCGCATAAAGGGTCCTGAGCATGGACATCCCTCCTGGCACGACCCTGACGACCGAGCAATCCGAGTCTCTCGGCAAAGAAATCCTCGGCGCGCTGATCGCCGTCAGACAACGCCGAGGGGCGGTGCTTGCGCACAGCACCATCCAAGGGTGCATCGGAAGCCTGTTCGCGGCCGCCGGTGCAGCTGTGCACTACGAAGTGCCCTATTCACGAGGGCAATGGGCGCCCAAACGCTTCGTCTTCGATGTCGTGATCGAGGTCTCAAAACAGACTTTGGTCGTGGAGGTCAAGGACTTCATCACGGCTCGGGATCTCGGACAGGTCTACGGGTATTGCAAGGCTCTTGAACTGGAAGGCGATTCAGCCAAGGTATTCCTCGGCACTGACGTACTCCATTTGGAACTACTTACACGGGAGCGGGGCGTCATATCGCATCAGGTTCGAGACATGATGGCCGCTCTGAAGCTCGGCTTGATCTTTGCTGACACCGGATTCCTCATTAGGTGTGACAACTACTAGCAACTCATGCTCGAACAGATGCCACTCGTGCTCCACCGCCCGTAGGCTTGTTCTGCCGAGGCGGAAGATTGCTGGCACGAGCCAGTACTCGGTCAGACAAGGTTGCACGCCGCTAGAGCGAAGCTGGTAGCAAGGACAGGATTCGAACCTGTGACCTAGCGCTTATGAAGCGCCCGCTCTAACCGCTGAGCTACCTTGCCATCCACGCCGGATCGTCGGTCCGGCTACGGTTCCGATGGTACCGCACGCGCCCACGCCGGCGCTCAAAGAAGCCGGATCAGGCGTCCGACTCCCAGTCGCCGGACTTGCCACCCGACTTCCTGACCAGCCGCACTGCCTCGATGCGCATGCCGCGATCGACGGCCTTGCACATGTCGTAGATCGTCAGCGCGGCCACCGTCACCGCAGTCAGCGCTTCCATCTCGACACCCGTCTTCCAGGTAGCACGCGCGGTCGCGGTAACGGTGATGCGGCCAGTATCCGGAGTGTCCGCGAAGTCGACGGTCACCTGGGTCAGTGGGATGGGATGACAGAGCGGTATCAACTCATGGGTCCGCTTTGCGGCCATCACGCCCGCAACGCGTGCGACGCCGAGAACGTCTCCCTTCGCAAGGCCGTTTGATCTGATTTGCGCGAGGGTCTCAGGTTGCATGGCCATCTCGGCCCGAGCGACCGCGATGCGGTCCGTTATCGCCTTCTCGCCGACATCGACCATTCGCGCCTTGCCAGACTCGTCGATGTGGGTCAGGCCAGCCTGGCCCTCCAGGTTGCTACGGGCCCCTGGCCTGTTCGCCGGGCTCGCCGTGCCCGCCGCCCGCTGCGCCAGGCCGTTTGCGACCTCGTTGAACCTGTCACCGGCATGTCCACGGGTCCACGCCCATTCGATGGTCCGGCCGGCGGCGACCAGGTCCAGCTCCGCCCACAGGTCGTGGTTTGCCTTGCGCTTCCACCCCGCGCTCTGCGTCTTGATCACGTACGAGCTGTCGCTAATTACCTTGACGCGCTCGTCCGCCGGGACGTACCGCAGGCCCTCGATCACGGCCCGGATCTCCATCCGGTTGTTCGTCGTGGCAGACTCATGTCCCGAGAGCTCCACCTCGGGCTCGCCCTCCCGCACGACGACGACGCCCCAGCCGCCTGGTCCGGGATTCCCGAGGCAGGCGCCGTCCGCGTAGATCTCGATCATTCGAATCAGTGTAGTCGTTTATACTGCCGCTACGTTTGTCCGCCTCACCTCCGGTGAGCGCAGTTTGAGAGGGATATCACCATGCGCGTGACGCTCAGCGTTATCAAGGCCGACGTCGGGTCCATTGGCGGCCACACGATGCCAAGCGTGGCAATGGTTGCCAGGGCGAAACAGGCGGTTGCCGACGCCGTCAAGAAGGGCCTGCTCATCGACGGCATGGTCACCTATACCGGCGATGACATCGCCCTGATCATGTCGCACGACCACGGCACAGGCGCCCCTCCTGTCCACAACTTCGCGTGGGACGTGTTCAAGCAAGCCACGCAGATCGCGAAGGACGAGGGCAACTACGGCGCGGGCCAGGACCTGCTGGTCGATGCCCCTTCAGGCAACGTCCGCGGGGCGGGGCCGGCCGTGGCCGAGATAGCGTTCGAGCTACTGCCCAAGCACCGCCCGGCCGAGGCCTTCATGGTCTTCGCGGCCGACAAGTGCGCTCCCGGCGCCTACAACCTCCCTCTTTACCTCGCCTTCTGCGACCCGATGCACAACGGCGGGCTGCTGCTGAACCCGACCCTGCACAAGGGCTTCACGGTCACGGTCATCGACATGGACCACAAGGGGAAGGAAGACCGCGTCATCAAGCTCAACGTCCCCGAGCAGATATGGGACCTGGCAGCGCTGATCCGCGACGAGGACAGGTTCGCCATCGAAGCGATCCACTCCCGTGTCTACCCGGACGAGCAGGTCGTCTCCGTCGCGGCGACACGACTGCACAACGTCGCAGGCAAGTACACCGGCAAGGACGACCCGGTAGCAGTCGTGAGGGTGCAGTCGATATTCCCGGCTCCCGAGGAGATCGTCGAGCCGTGGGCCGAGATCAACCAGATCGTCACCGGCGACTGCCGCGGGTCGCACAACATGCCCATCATGCCGGTGGCCATCAACACCCCGGTCACCGGTCCGTACTGCCTGCCGATCGTGACGTCTCTCGGGTTCTCGATGAGGGGAGACGGCAGGTTCACGACGAACCATGTCGACTTCTTTGGTGGCGTTGCGTTCGACCAGGTCCGCCTTAAGGTGCAGGAGAAGGCGATCGACTTCCGACGGCAGGGGTTCTTCGGGATCGCGATGGCCTCCAAGACCGAGCTAGCCTACACGGGTCTGGTCGACACGATGAACGCGCTCGAGCCGAAGTTCGAGATGCGGCGAGACCTGGCGCTCGCGGCTCGGTCGAACGGGCGCAAGAAGATTGGCTAGGCTGGCGGGTAGCCCTGTGCCGGCCGGGACAAGGCGATTTGATAGTCGTCCGTAGAACGTACGTGCCGAAGCCCGGCCTGGGCGGCCAGATGCTGGCCCTGCTCAAGGAGGCGAGTGCTGCCATGGGAGCCGCGGGCTTCGAAGCGCCGAAGCTCCTGAGAGGCTGGCACGGCGACCACGGTGTGATCTACACCGAACAGCGCTGGAAGAGCATCGCCGAGTACGAGTCGTCGAGAGAAAAGGTCCGCCGTACGCCGTCGATCACGACGGTGTTCGAAAAGATCTACCCGACCCTGGAACGCACGCACCACACGGAGATCCTCGAAGAGGTCCCGTAGCTTCGCCGCTTTTATCGCGGTGGACCACAGTAGCGAGCAGCTTTCTCCAGGGCCGCAACGGGCTTGACCGCTTCATCGTCGACGAGGTCGGCGACGTCCGCGGGAAGCGACTCTTGCACCTCCAGTGCCATTTCGGCATGGACACTTTCAACTGGGCTCGCCTAAGCGCGGAGGTAACCGGCGTCGACTTCAGCCGCGAGGCCGTAACAACGGCGCGGCGGCCGCCCACGCCAGCGGCCGGAACTCGTCTGGCGGTTGTACTCGACCCACGGGCGGCCAGGCGGGTTACGCCGGCCGCCAGTCGGCGAGCTCCTTCGCGAAGGTGAAGATCGCCGGCAGTCCGCCGGTGTGCAGAAAGACGACGTTCTCGTCCTTCTTGACTCGACCCTTCCGGATCTGGTCGATCATCGCGGCAGCGACCGTGCCCGTGTAGTTGGGGTCGACGAAGACCGCCTCGTTCTGGGCGAAGAGGTGGATCGCCTCGCCGACCTCCTGCGTCATGATCCCGTAGCCCTCGCCCACGTAGTCGGTCAGGACCTCCATGTCACCCGGCTCGAACGCGACAGGCAGGTCCAGAGTCCGCACGGCTCCGCCGACCACGTCGTACAGGTAGTCCTTCATCGTTGTGTCGTAGGTGACGGTGACGCCCGTGACCTTCCAGCCGAGCCCGAGGTTCTTCGACGTCAAAACGAGGCCCGCGGTCGAGCGGCCCGCGACTCCGAGGATGTGGACGCCCCTGGTTATCCCCCGGTCCTCGAGCTGTGACGCCAGTTCCAAGCCGCCGTCGAGGTACGCGATCGTGCCAGCGATCTTCGGGAATTCGTGGTCCTGAAGCAGGTAAGGTTTGTAGCCTTTCCTCTCGAGCCGCTGGGCGAGTCTCCGGGCGAACTCCGGCGCTCGCTTCGACTCCTCGGGGTCGAGGTCGTGGACTTCGCCCCCGAGCAGCTTGTCGACGAGCCGGTTGCCCTGCACGGGGCGCCCCTTCGAGTTCTTGAGAATCAGGACGTACTTGAAGCCCATCTTGTTGGCTGCAGCGCCGGTCAGCCGAGCGTTGTTCGAGTGGTAGTCCATGATGTTGATCAGCGCGTTGTAGCCAAGGTCACGGATGTGCGCCATCTCGAACTCGTAGTGGCGCACCTTGTTGCCGCCGAAGGCCAGGCCCGAGGCGTCGTCTCGCTTGATCAGGATGCGCGGCCCGCCGAGCGCGGCGGTGAGCCGAGGCAACTCCTCGAGCGGCGTCGGCAGATGGCCGAGCCTCACCCGGGGCAGCTTCGCCAGACGGTCCCGCAACTCCTGCCTGGTCAACACCGGCGGGCCTACTTTGCTGCCTCGGGTAGCCACCCTCGGGGGTGGGGCCCGTAGTCGACTGGCATCGGAACACCATCCCGAATGGCGAGCACCGGCACGATCGCGGTCCGGCCGCCGAGGCTGCCGCCGAAGTTGTCCCTGAAGATCCAGTCTCCGTCCACGACCTGGAGCACCGAGATGTCGGCGCCCCTCCCCTCCACCAGCGATCCGAGCTCGGATTCCATGCCGATCGCCCGTGCGGCGTTGACCGTCGTCATCCGCACGACATCCTGCAGGGAGAGGCCCAGGGCGATGAACTTACCCATTACCTCGGCGAGACTCTTCAGCGGTCCCGCCCGGCCTCGAACGGTGAGGTCCGAACTGAGGGTGTCGGGCACGAATCCCTGATCCAGCACCGACTTCGCGCTCCTGAACGTGAAGTTCGCCATGCCGTGGCCAACGTCGAAGAGCACGCCCGCGCGCCTGGCAGCGTGTACCTCCGGGATTAGCCTGCCGTCCTTGCCGAGCAAGGCACCCACGCGATGGCTGGTCGTGTGCGTGACGATGTCGCCGCTCGTAAGGACTTCCGACAGGAGCCGCGGCGCCAGCTCAGCGCCCTTCGGGTCGTCCTTCAGGATGTCGCCGACGTGCACCATCACCCGGACACCGCCATCGGTCGCGATCTTCTTGGCCATCTTCGGGAGGTCGATCCCCAGCTCGACGATTGCCGGACTGACCATGCGGACCTTCACACCCTTGATCAGGTTGGGGTGGGCCTTGATCGTGGCGACCGAGGCATCGACGTCGATGTTCGAGCGGTCGCGGATCTCAGGCGCGTGGAACAGCCCGAGCGTCCCGGCGTTGATGAACGAGACGACACGCGTGCGGGCCGCCGGCACGACGAACCGCAGGAAACCGCCGAACGAGTAGGCACCCACGGAACCGGCGTCGACGACGGTCGTAATGCCAGAGTTCACGCCCGCGACATCGGCGTCGATGAACGTGTCCTCGCCGACGACTCTTCGCAGTGGACCGGCGACATGTGTATGGATGTCGATGAGGCCAGGCGTGACGACCTTGCCGGACACGTCGACGACCCTCACTGCCGCCTGCGCCGGTAGATCGGCGGCAATTCGCGCGATCTTGCCGCCGCGGATCCCCACATCGAACCGCCCGTCGCGGCCCAGGCCGGGGTCGACGACCCTTCCGCCCTTGAGCATGAGGTCGAATTGCGGGTCAGTCACGACAAGCCACCCCTGAGGTTCCTGGGATTACCTACTCAGTAGTCCCGGAGCGAACCATCGCTCATCACGACCGGCGCCCGGAAGTGTTTGACGGGCGGAAAACGGCCGAGTGCCTTCTCGTTCAGCTCGATGCCAAGACCCGGTGTCTGCGGCACGTGGACGAACCCGTTCTCGAACCGGGCTGGCTCGACGATCACCTCCGACTTCGGTGGGACGTGCTCGTCGCCGAAATACTCGAGAACCGGCACGTTGGGGATCGCGGCGCATAGCTGCAGGTTGGCCGCGGTCATGACCGGCGTGCACGGGTTATGTGGAACGACACCGACATAAGCGGCCTCCGCCTGTGCCGCGATCTTCTTCAGCTGGGTGATGCCGCCCGCGGTACTGGGGTCCGGGCGGACGTACGCGGCCGCCTTCTTGTCGAGCAACTCCTTGAACTGGTAGATCGTGTAGAGCCGCTCGCCGGTCGCGATCGGGATCGGCTGCCGAGCCGCGACCTCGGCCATCGCGTCGATGTTGTCGGGCTCGATGGGGTCTTCGAAGTAGTACACGCCGTATGGGGCGATCGCATGGCCGACCGCGATCGCCTCGGGCGGGGTCAGGCGGCACACGACATCGATCAGCAGGTCGATGTCCGGCCCCACGGCCAGGCGGACCGCCTCGACGTAGGAAACGATGCGGCGGACGACACCCAGATAGCTGTCGGGTATGCCCTGCTGGAACGGCGGCATCGGGTAGAACTTCAGGGCCTTGTAGCCGAGCTCCTTCATCTCTCGTGCGTTGTCCGTGATTTCGCCGAGCGATTCCCCGCGCAGCATGCCGGACACCTTCACCCGATCGCGGACCGGCCCTCCGATCAGGCGATGCACCGGCAGACCGTACGCCTTGCCGGCAATGTCCCACAGTGCCATGTCGATGCCGCCGATCGCGGCCATCAAGTCGGCCCCACCCCGGAACAGGCAGCGCCTGAACATGTGCTGCCAGTGCTTCTCGATCTCGAGAGGGTTCTTCCCGACGAGATAGTCTGCGCACATCTCGACGCCCGACCGCACGGCGATCGTGTCCCCGACGCCGCCGCTGCCACCGTGGAGGTCGCCAACTCCCGTGAGGCCCTCGTCTGTGTGGACCCTCGCCCACAGGAACCAGGATGCTCTGAGTACCTCGACCCTGGTGACCTTCATTTCACTAATAGTCCCGTAGCGAGCCGTCGAGGTTCGTGACGATCGGGCGGTCGTAGCGGGCCGGCGGGTGACGCTTCATGCCCTGCTCGTCCAGCTCGATGCCGAGGCCCGGCCTATCGGGGATGATCAGGAATCCGTCCTTCAGCTCGAGTGGCTCCTTGACCAGGTCGCGGTTCGGCGACTCACGCTCGAGGCCCGTGTACTCCTGTACCGGCACGTTGTTGATGCACGCGCACAGCTGGGCGCATACGGCCGTCGAGACGGGACTCAGCGGGTTGTGCGGCACGACCCCGACGTAGGACGCCTCCGCGAGCGCGGCGATCTTTTTGATGTGCGAGATGCCCCCGGCCAGTGAAGGGTCCGGCCGGATGTATGCCGCGCCGTTCCTGTTGAGCAGCTCACGGAACTGGTAGATCGTGTAGAGCCGCTCGCCGGTGGCGACCGGGACCGGCATCGCGTGGGCGACCTCGGCCATCGCCTCGATGTTGTCGGGCTCGATCGGGTCTTCGAAGAAGTAGAGGCCATACTCGGCCAGCGCCCTGCCGATCGCGATCGCCTCGGGCGGCGTCAGACGGTTCACGGGGTCGATCATGATGTCCATGTCGGGCCCGGCAGCCTCCCGGACGGCCTTCATGTACGAGACGGCCGACCTGACGAGGGCCTGGTAGCTCTCGGGCCAGTTGTCCTGGAAGTTGCCGAACGGGTAGAAGCGCAGTGCTTTGTATCCCTGCTCGATGCGGCGGCGGGCGTCGTCGGCCATCGCCTCGGGCGAGTCCCCGGTGAGGTGGACGTAGACCTTGACCCGGTTACGCACGGGCCCGCCCAGCATCCGGTGCACCGGGAGGTTGGCGACCTTGCCGGCGATGTCCCAGAGTGCCTGGTCGATCGCCGACATCGCGGACATGAGGTCGGAGCCGCCGCGGAAGAGCTGCCGCCGGAACATGTGCTGCCAGTGCGCCTCGATCGCGAGAGGATCCTTGCCGACCAGGTAGTCGGCGCAGTACTCGATCCCGCCGTAGACGGCCTTCGGCCAGCCTGCGGTACCGCTCGCCGGATGAGCCTCGCCGATCCCGTAGACGCCTTCGTCCGTGTGCACCTTGACCCACGTGTAGCGAAGGGCTCGAAGCGTCTCTACTCTGGTAACCTTCACCGGTTTTCTCCTTCCTCTTCGTCGGGCGGAATTATGCATCCCTCTTCGTCGGGCGGAATTATGCATCGGAGGGACCGATGGGCGCCCCGGTCAAGGTCGCCATCGCCGGCGTCGGCCAGCGGGGGCTGAATCACCTCGCAACGCTTGTCGAGCTTCAGGACCAGGAAGAGGCGAGGCTGGTAGCGCTTGCCGATCCGAACCCGGACAACCTGGTCGAGTCGAACATCCAGAAGAAGGTCGCTGCCTACCGCCAGCGGGACACCGGGCTGTTCGGCAGCGTCGACGATCTGATCAGGGAGGCGAAGCCGGACGCCGTCTGGTTCGTCATACCGCCCAACCTGCATCGCCGGGAGATCGTGCGGGCGGTCCGGCGCGGCGTCCACGTCATGGCCGAGAAGCCCATGACGCTCTTCTACAACGAGGCGCTGGAGATGGCCGACGAGATCGACCGGGCGGGCGTGATCTCGACCGTCGGCTTCCAGATGCGCTACGACGACTGGTATGTGGCTTTGCGGGAGCACCTCGCGGGCAAGACCATGGCCAGCATCACGATGGTCGCCATCTCGCCGGTAGAGGGCCACGGCGTGAAGCACACGGCGGCCGAAAAGATGGGCGGGCCAAGGAGCCGGATCTGGACCGCCCATCGGGCGTGGTCGGGAACGTCGGTCGTGGAGGCCGGCATCCACCAGACCGACCTCATGCGGTACTGGAGTGGCGACGACGTCGCCTGGGTGCAGTCGGCGTACGTGCCGCGGCCCGCGGCCGATGTCGCCGAGCAGGGCGACAACCCGATCGCCTACCACGTCACCTACGGCTTCAAGAAGGGCTGGGCCGCCAGCCTGATCTTCGGCCGGCCGGGCCGCATCCTCAGCAACGAGCGATACGACTACGTGATGTCCTCCCGCAGCTTCGTCAAGTTCGAGAACGACCTGGTCGGCTACTGGTACGGGGGCAAGGAGTTCCGGCCCGCGGTGCAGCCGCCTGCCGAACAGCTCCGCCACGTGCTTGCAAAGGGCCCGCACCAGGAGGCCATGGGCATGCACAACACCCTGAAGCTGAATCACGCATTCGTTCGCGCGGTCGCCGAGAACACGCCAGCGCTGCTCAAGACCGACTTCCGGGGCGGGCTGAATTCGTTGGCTGCGGTGCTGGCCGCCAACGTGTCGGACGAGAGGGGCGGGGAGCGGGTCTCGCTCGACGAGTTCGCGACCGGCAGGCGCTACGCCCGGTACCGGAGCAAGCCGCGGGCCGGGTGAGCGCTCCCGACCGGCCGGTCCGGTTCTCGAGCGAACAGCCAGGGGCGCGTCCGCCGCTGGCTCACCAAACGGCGCGGTGGGCGTCCCCTCGCGTGCTGGCCCTTCTGGCGGGGAAGTGGCGGGAACCGGGCGTCAGGGGCTTCTACCTCCCGGCTGGATCCGGGATCGGCGCCGACTTCGAATGGCTCCCGTCCTCAGCGCGCGGGTCCCGGACCGGACTCTATCTCGTCCAGTCAGGCGCTGCCGCGGTCGCGCTTGCTCCGCCCTTCATGCCCGGCGCTCCGTTCGAACCGTGGCAGGACTCCCTGCGCCACACCCTGACGAGCCGTCGGATCGTCGGAGTCGTCCTGCTCAGGCTGGGCCATTACGCGGTAGGTGTGGTCGGCAACGAACATGTGATCGCAGCCAGGAGTGGTTCAAGGTACGTGCATGGCCGGCACCGGGCGGGCGGGCAGTCCCAGCGGCGCTGGGAGCGGAACCGAGACCAATGGATCGAAGCTCTGTTCAACCAGGTCTGCACCGCGTGGCGGGAGACCTGCGGTGGGTACGTGGGAACGATGGACCACATCGCGCTGGGTGGTGACCGTCTGGTGCTGGGAAGGTTCCTTGGGGCCTGCCCCGCGCTCGGACGGCTGCGGTCGCTGGAGATCGCCCGCCGGGTGCCTGTGGACCGTCCGGGATCTGACTCGATCGAGCACGCGCGGCGTGCGATATGGTCAGCGACCGCGTTCTCAGGGCCGGCGTAAGGCGGGCGCTAAGACGCGTAGTCCAGGCCGGCGTCGTCGGGCCACGTCGTGCCTAGGGCGTCGCCGGGGCGTTGCGCTCCCGAGGACCGGTCTTCGGTGCCGTTCGCAAGCCCGGCCTCACCCGCCACCCGCGGGTCGTTGATGATCGCCCAGACGAGGCTCGGGGCGAAGACGCCGCGGAACGATGCCGGGCCCCGCACGGGGCCGATCGCGATCGCCTTGCGGAACTGGCTGAGTGGTATCCGCACATCGCTCGTCGACGGCGAAACGTAACGCCCGTCCATCAGGTAGGTGAACCGCTGGCCGCCGCGGGTCGTGAACTCGGTGCCGGCGAGGTCGCAGATACGCTGCCAGACCCGGTCGAAGCGTTCGCCGCCCCCCGGCTGTCCCTCCAGGCGGCTTCCCTCAGGCCCGCCTGCGCCGTTCATACCGAGCAGCGCCCGCAGGACCCGGTCCACCGACTGCCCACGACGGTCGGCGGTGCTGCGGAGCGCCGCCCCGGTCTCGTCGTCGACCTCCACCCGCGCTATTTGGACCACGGTATGTATGTATCGCACCGCGGCGGCCGGGCGCCCCGTGTATTCGCCACGCGATCCGCCGAATCCGTGAGCGCCGAGCGAATCCGGTAACATCCGTCCATGACCACCCGTCAGCCCTCCCGGCCCCGTGAACGCGTCGCTTACATCAACGGCAAAATCGTTCCGGAAAGCCAGGCTCTCGTCTCGTTCCGTGATCGTGGCTTCCTGTACGGCGATGCCGTCTTCGACACGACTCGCACGTTCGGCCACCGCATCTTCAAGCTCGACGAGCACCTCGACCGGTTCTTCAAGTCGCTGCGCTATGTCCAGATCGATCCCGGGCTCTCGCAGAGGGAGTTCCGGGACATCACGATGCAGGTGACCGAGGCGAACCTGAAGCTGATCGGGCCCGACGACGACTTCTGGATCAGTCAGCGCGTCTCCCGCGGGTACCGGACGCCCGAGGGCGACATCGCCGTCTACGATGGGCCCACGGTCATCGTGGAGTGCCAGCCGCTGTCGCTGCGCGCCAGGGCCCGCCTGTTTCGGGACGGCATCGACGTCATGGTTCCCGCGACACGCCGCACGCCGCCCGAGGCGGTGAGCCCGCGCGCCAAGACCCACAACTACATGAACCTCGTACTCGGCGACCTGGAGGCGCATGCGCGCGACCCGGAGGCGTGGGCGGTCCTGCTCGACACTCGCGGATTTCTTACCGAGGGCACTGGCAGCAACATCTTCACGGTCAAGGGCGGCCGGGTCTTCACGCCGCGCGGCCAGTACGTCCTGGGCGGGATCAGCCGCGAGACGGTCGTAGAGCTGGCCCGGAAGCTGGACATCCCGCTCGAAGAGGCAGACCTCGACCTTTACGACGCCGCGACCGCCGACGAGGCGTTCCTGACATCGACCAGCCTGTGCGTGTGCGGCGTACGGTCGATCAACGGGGCGCCTGTGGGGAGCGGCGCCGTGCCGGGCGCGGTCACGAAGGCGCTGACCGACGCCTACATCGAGCTGGTCGACTTCGACTTCGTCGCCCAGCACCTCAAGCGGCTGGAGAGCTGAAGCTGGCCCCTTCCGCGGGTCCCGCCCGGGGCGGGGCGACGCACCGCAATCTGACGCTCCCGGCCGCCGCGTTCTCGCTGCTGCTCTCCGTCCTGTGGAGCGGCAACTCGATCGCCATCAAGGCCGGGCTCGACGACGCCCCACCACTGCGACTCGGCTGGTACCGATTCGTCGCCGGCGGAGCGGTAGTGCTCATCTGGGCGCTGATCGTCCGTGCGGACCTTCGGGTCAAGCGCGGCGAATGGGTGCCGCTGGCCCTGCTCGGGATCATCTTCTCGGTGCAGCTGGCGTTCATGAACGTCGGCCTGAACCTGACGACGGCTGGCAACGGCGGCGTCCTTACGATCACGTTTCCGATCTGGGTCGCCATCCTCGCCCATTTTCAGATAGCGGGCGATCGCCTCACGAGGCGCAAGCTGGCCGGCGTTGTGATCGCTTACGGTGGGATCGCGGCGTTACTGGCGCAGAGCTTCCAGCTGGACATCAACCGGCTCCTGGGTGATGCGTTCATGCTGGCGTCGGCGTTTCTCCTTGCCGAGCGGCAGGTGTACAACGCGAAAGCTTCGCAGGCGATCCATCCTGCCAAGCTGCTGCTCGCGCAGGCGATCGTCGGCACCGCGACCTTCCTGGCAGCGAGCGCCATTTTCGAGTCCGATCCGTACGTATGGACAACCAGGCTCGGCCTGGCGATGTTCTATCAGGGGATCGTGATAGCCGGATTCGGCTTCATCGCCAACCTCTGGCTGATCCAGCGATACTTCCCCTCGCAGGTGGCGGTGATCAGCCTGACGCAGCCTCTCTTTGCGGTCGTCGCGGCGTGGCTGATTTTGGGCGAGCCGCTGACGCCGATGCTGTGGATCGGCGCGGTGTTCGTGATGATCGGCGCCGCCCTCGTGCAGCGATGGCCGCTCACGTCCATTCCACGATTCCGAGCCCGGCCTGCCCACCAGGTCGCAGGCGACTGACCTTTTTCTTGAGAATGCACCGATAGAATCGCGCTCCGTGACGACGCAACAGCGACCGGCGCGCGAATACGACATCCGATTCGACCACGGTCTTCTCAGGGCCGACTCTGCCCGCTGGCCAAGGTACGCAGCCGCGACGACGCCGTCAGCGTGGAAAGCGGCCCGACCGATGCTTGCGCGCCAGCCCGCTGCGATTGCGTACAACCAGTGGCTGGACCGCAGCCACCTGGACGAGACGACCGACGCCCTGCCAGACGACATCGAGCTGGCGGTCGGCATCGGCGCGGGCCGGGCGCTCGACCACGCCAAATACGTCGCACACAAGAAGAAGGTGCCGCTCATACAGGTGCCGACGGTCGTGTCGACGGGGGCGATCATTCACGGCTTCTGCGGCGACTGGACCGGCAGGGTCATCCACGGGGTCGCGTGCGTCGTCAACTGCGAGTACGTGCTCGTCGACTATGACCTGGTCCTGAAGGCGCCGGAGCGGCTGAACACGGCCGGGCTTGGCGATGTGCTTTGCGGGTACGCCGGGCTCTCGGAATGGCGGCGCAACTCCAAGGCGGGTTACGGGCCGCCCTACGACCCGGCGGCGACGAGGGACGTGATCGCCCACCACGACGAGATCGTCACCGGGTTCCCGAAGACGCTTGGTCGCGGCGGCAAGCTCAGCGACGCCAGCGTCCGCTTCATCATGAAGGCGGTCCAAAACCGTGACGACCGCATGCTCCGACACTTTGCTGCGCCGGGCGCCGACCACAGCTTCTGCTTTGCGATCGAGCTCGCCAACGACCGGTACTGGATACACGGCGAGGCGTGCGCCCTGGGCGCGGTGCTGGTCGCCTGGCACACCGGGCAGTCGCCGGAGACCCTGATCGGCTGGCTCGATACCTGCCGGGTCAGGTTCCGCCCGAAGGACATGGAGATCTCCCGGGACCAGCTCCGGCGGGGACTCGAGGAGTTGCCGCGGTGGATGGGCGACAAGACAGCCGGTCGGGACATGGATTCGATCATGCGCCGGGAACCGGTCGCCGGCCGGCGTTTCGAAGAGTGCTGGAATTGGATACAGGGGATCTGAGGCAGCGACCGGGCGGGCTCGGGCTCGCGGCAGCGTTGGGCACGCCCGTCGCGGTCGCGCTCCTGATCGCTTGCGGGCCCAACGGGGCGTCGCTGGAAGCCACGATCGACGCGCGCGTCCAGGAGGCTTTCGCAGGGCTGCCGACGGCGACCGCGCAGGCGTCGATCACCCCACAGCCGACTGCGACTCCCCAGCCCACCGTGACACCGCAGTCGATTCCGGTCCCGGCGCCAACGGCGACGCGCGTCCCCGATCCGACTCCGCAACCGACCGCCACACCGGTCGTGTTCCCGACGCCGCTCCCGACCGCTACAGCCGCGGCCACTCCCACCCCGGCGCCGACTGCGACGCCGGTGCCGACCGCCACGCCGGCTACGTTCGTGCCGAGCTTCGCCGACGTGTACAACCGGGTGCGGCTGGGCGTCGTCGAGATCCGACATGGGACGACCATCGGCACAGGGTGGGCGATCGAGGACGGCTGGATCATCACCAACGAGCACGTCGTCGAGTCGGCGTCGACAGTCTCCGTCAGAATTCCGCTGGCGCCCTCCGGCTCACGCACGCTCACCGGCATCGTTCGCGGCCGTGACGCCCGCCGTGACCTCGCCGCTATCCAGGTCGACCACGGCCTGAAGCCGCTACCTCGCCGCGTCATCGGCACGACCGACGGCGGCCTGGCGGTCATACAGATCGGCTACTCGACTGGCGTGCTGGGGTACCCGGCCGCCAAGCTCGGCGTGGTCACCGCCGTGTTCGGTTTCAGCGGTGCTGCGCTATCGACAGGAATATCGTCGTTCGACCCCGGTGCCTCCGGCGCAACGTCGGGGATCTCGATCGTTGTGACGGACGCCGCTGCCGATCCCGGCGACTCCGGCGGCCCCGTGATCGACTCCTACGGGGCCGTCGTCGGCACGATATTCGGCTCGATCGTGTTCTCCGGGGACAAGCGCGTCACCGGGCAGCAACAGGCCATCGGCGTCAAGGACATCAACGCCGTCTGGCCCGATCTCAAGCGGGGGATCGACACCTCCTCGCGCTAGCCGTCCCCCAACCATGCAGCGGCCGATGCTAGACTCCGAGGCCGTGTATGCCCTGACGATCGCAGGTGGCCGGGGCGAGCGGCTCAAGCCGCTGACGGACACCCTGCCCAAGGCGATGGTGCCGGTTAACGGCCGTCCGCTCATTTCGTATCAGGTCGCCTGGTTCACACGCTACGGCGTGACCGATGTCGTCTTTCTCTGCGGTTACCTCGGCGAGAAGATCCGGGACTACTTCGGCGACGGAAGCCGCTTCGGGGTCCGGGCCCACTATTCGATCGAGAAGGAGCCCCTCGGCCGGGGAGGGGCGGTCCGGCAGGGCCTCGACCTCGTGCCGGCGAGCGAAGAGCTGGTAATTGTCACGAACGGCGACAACGTGACCGACCAGTCCCTCGACGAGCTGATCGCGCTGCACCGGCGGAAGCAGGCGACCGGGACGATGATGCTGGTGCCGTACCCGAGCCAGTACGGAGTGGTCGAAGCCGGCAACGACCAGCTGGTCACCGCGTTCGTCGAGAAAGGCGCCCTGCCCTTCTGGATCAACGCCGGGATCTACGTGTTCGACCGCGGCATTCAGCCGCTCCTCCCCGTGAGGGGCGACCACGAGACGTCGACCTTTCCCGAGCTAGCAAAGCAGCGCAGGCTCGCCGCGCTCAAGTCGCATGCGTTCTGGATGACGGTCGACTCCCCGAAGGACCTGCGAGAGGTCTCCGACCGGCTCCGCTAACCGCCCTACTTGCCCGCGCCCGTGCCTGCGGCCGTCCCCCGGGGATCCCGCAGGAACCGGAAGAGCTCGCTGTCCCCGGAGAGCACCGCCGTGGTGTTCGCCGTCAGGATGTGCCGGTAGGCCTCGAGCGAGCGCTGGAAGGCGTAGAAGTCCGGGTCCTTCTCGAGCTCGACCGCGAGGATCTTGATCGCCTCGCCCTCGCCTTCGCCGCGCAGCTGCGCAGCCTCGCCTTCCGCCTCCTGCAGGATGATCGTCACCTGGCGGTCGACGTCTGCCCGTATCTGCGCGTTCTCCTGATTGCCTTCGGCCCGCAGACCGGAGGCGATGCGTTCGCGTTCCGCCTCCATGCGGGCGAACACGCTGCTCTCGATGTCCGGTGGGAAGTCGGCAGCCTTGATCCGCACGTCGACGATCTCGATGCCGAGGCGGCTGGTGACCGGGACGTAGTAGTTGATCTCGAACCTGGCCAGCTCGGGCGGTACCGGGGTCGCCTCGAGCAGGACCAACTCGGTTTCACTCGGGCTCCTGCGCACGCCGGTCAACTCGCCTGAGACGCGCTCGGAGAGGATGATCGACAGTGTCGACGCCCGAAGCCCTCCGGGAAGCGCCAGCGCCTCCGCCCTCGAGATCTCGGATCGGTTGCTGGCTTCGGTGACCCGCCGCATGATCACCTCGCGACTGTCCTTGATGACCGCGATCTGGTCGTCGAGCGCCACCTCTCGCCTTAGCTCAGACGCGATGATGTCGCCGACCCGGGCGTCGGCGTTCAGCTCGCTGTTCAGGGTCTTGAAGAACTGGACGACGTCCGTGATGCGGTACCTGGCGTAGGCGTCGATCACGAGCGTCCGCTTGTCCTTGGTCAGCAGGGGCGCGCCCGGCGCGTCGTACCTGAGCAGCCGGCTGTCGAAACGCCTGATCTGCTCGACGAACGGGGTCTTCGTGTAGAGGCCGGGCCGCGTCCGTACGGCCTGCACCGCGCCGAAGCGCGTGACGAGGCCCAGCTGCGTCTCGTCGATCGTGTAGAAGGTCTGCGGTATCACGATCGCGGCCGCGATCAGGATGATGACGAGCAGGATCAGCGTCCTCATCGGCCCGTGCCTCCCGCCGCCGGAGTCGGCAGGAACTCGCCCAGAGGAAGGAACGGGACGACGCCGGACGTGGTCCCGGGGTCGATCAGTATCTTCGACACCCCGGGGAGGATCTCTTCCATCGCCTCGAGGTAGAGCCGCTGACGGGTGATGTCGGGCGAGGTGAGGTAGCCCTCGAGCAGCTCGCGGAATCCTGCCGCCTGGCCGGTTGCCAGGGCGATGCGGCCCCGTTTGAAGCCCTCGGCTTCCTGGACGATCTGGACCGCCTGGCCGATGGCCTGGGGTATCTGCGCAGCCTCATAGGCCTGCGCCTGATTGATGAAGCGCTCCTTGTCCTCGCGCGCCTTCACGACATCCTCGAACGCCGCCCGCACCTGGCTCGGCGGGTTTACGTTCTGGAGAAGCACCTGCTGCACCTGGAGGCCGCTGTTGTAGCGGCCGAGCAGCTCCGCCATGCGCAGCAGTGTCTCCTGCTGCACGAGCTCCTTCTCGGTGGTCAGGACGTCGTCGATGGCCCTCTGCCCGACGACCTCACGCAGCGCCGTCTCCGTGACGTCCCGCAGGGTCCGCCCGTCGGGGTGCCCGCGCGGGATGCCCCGGTCTTGCTCGCCGGGGTCGTCGACCTCGAACAGGAACTTGGCCAGGTCGACGATGCGGTACTGGACGACCGCCTGCACGTCGACGATGTTGGTGTCGCCGGTGATCATGAGCGACTCGGACGGGACCGTCTGCGCGACCGCCGAGCCGCCCGCCCCGCTGCGGAAGCCCAGCTCAAGACGGCGGGTCTGCGTGATTGCGACGATGTCACGGCGGCCGATCGGGGACGGCCAGAACCAGTGCAGTCCTTCCTCCGTCGTCCCCGTGAACCGGCCGAACGTGCGCAATGCCGCCTGCTCGCCGGGCGCAACGGTGTAGAAGCCGGAGGCCAGCCAACCGAGGCCGGCGATCAGCAGGATCACGACGATCAGGACGGCGATGAAACCGCCGCCGCGCCCACCCAGCGCCGGAAAGCGCTTCACAAGGTCGTCCCAGATGTCGCCGAAGTCGACCTGGCGCCGCCCCTGTCCTGAGGTCGGCGGCCTGTAGTAGAGCTCGTCCGGCCGTTCAGATTCGGTCGGCTGGGTCATGACGTCTCCCCGAGGCCCCATCCGTCGGGAGCCATCGGGAAAGTATACGCAGCAGCCCTGGCCCGTTTGGCATCGAGCAGCGCGAGGAACTCCTCGTAGGTGCCTGCGCGTGCCAGCTCGCGCACCAGCTCGCCGATGCCTGAGGACAGCCGCCGGTACTCGGCGACCTGCGGGCCGATCGGGCTGGTCGACGACGGGCTGTCGGCGTAGGTGCCATGGAACGCAAAATAGGCCTGGTTCAGCTTCCGCAGGAAGACCCCGTGCTCCTGGAGCTCGATCCTGCGTTCCTCCATGTACGCCTCGGCATCCTCGACGCGACCGTCGCCGAGCAGCTCGTCGACCCGGCCCCGGGTCTCGCGCATGAACGCGTTGAAGCTGAACCCGGTGGCGGGGTCCCGCGGCTCCTCCCTGTCTCGCAACAGGTGGGGCTGAGGCGCCGGCTCACCCGTGAGCCTGGACCATGTGGCCCAGCCGATCTCCTCTCCTGCCAGCGATGCCACCGTCTCGTTCAGAACGAGCATGTCGCTGCTTGCGTTGAAGTTCTGGCCGAGCGGCCGGAAAAACAGATAGGAGTGGGTCCACTCGTGCGCGGCGACCTCGAGTAGCTGCATCAGGTCGTAGTCGGGCGGGACGATGTTCGGGTAGGTCGACAGGCCGCCCAGGCCTTCGACGAGGGCCGACTGGTCGAGATCGTTCAGTATCCGCGCCTCGATGCGTTCGGAGTCGGTGACCAAAATGCCGGGGGCGAGCAGGACGTCCTGCAGTCGCTCGATGCGGTCCCGCGGCGACGTGACGAGCAGCTTCGGCGGGCTGTCCATTCGGAAGTCGACCGGCGGCCACACCAGCGCGCCAGGCCCACCCATCCCCTCGCCGTCGATCGTGCGACTGATCTCGGACTCCAGATACTCTTCCAGTCGTGCGCGCAGGCCGGACCGCTCGTCCCTGAGCCGTCGGATCGCATCCTCGATACTGCCGATATCGGTGCCCGGTGCCCGTTGCGCCGCGCTCCGGTCCAGATCGCCCTGCAGACGTCCTATCTCCGTGTTCAGTTCCGCGTAGCGCCGGATCAACTCGGCGCCCTGTTCCTCGGACACGCCTTGGAGCAGGCCGGCCACTCGTGACGTCCACTTGGATGCCGCGTTCCGAAGCTCCCAGCCGATCAGCGAGAAGTGGAAGCCGGCCGATGCCTCGGCGGCCAGGCTCAGGATCACGTGGTCGCCCCTCGGCAGGAGCGATCCTACGGCGCCGATCGCTCCGAGAAGCAGCCAGGCGCAGGTACGGCGAAGCCGCCGGCGAAGCGGTTTCGTAGCTACCATGTGTTATAGTCCCGCGACCTTCGCCGGCAACGGTTCACAGCTATCTCCGGAGGTGGTCCATGGCGGATATGGCGACCAGCAGGTTGAGGAACGTGGCGCTCGTTGCGCATGGCGGCGCAGGCAAGACGTCGCTCGCCGACGCCATGTTCTACGCCGCAGGACAGATCTCCCGTCTCGGCCGCGTCGACGACAGGACCAGCGCCGCCGACTTCGAGCCGGAGGAGCAGCGCCGGCGCGGCAGCATCCAACTCGCTGTGTTGCCGGCGCCCTGGAAGGACCACAAGGTCAATCTCATCGACACCCCCGGTTTCGCCGACTTCCGCGGCGAAATGCTCTCCGGCCTGCGCGTGGCCGACGCCGCGCTGGTCGTCGTCGCCGCATCTTCCGGCATCGAAGTCGGCACCGATCAGGCCTGGGCCGCCTGCGGCGAACGCAACCTGCCCAGGCTCGTCGTCATCAACAAGCTCGACCGTGAGAACACAAGCTTCGCGCAGGTCGCCGACCAGGTGGCGGGCAGGTGGGGCCGCCACTGCGTGCCGATCAACTGGCCCGACGGGGCCGAGGCGTCGTTCAAAGCGGTCGCCGACCTGCTCGGCGGGACCAATCTGCCCGCCGACGCTGCCGCCGCACGGGAACGCCTAGTCGAGGCGATCGCGGAAAGCGACGACACCCTCGCCGACAAGTATCTCGAGGGCGGCGAATTCACCGCCGCTGAACTCAAGAAAGCCATGCGAGCTGCGATCGTGGTTGGCAAGCTCGTGCCGATCGTCGCCACCGCGGCGACCGGCTCCGTCGGGACGAGGGAGTTGCTCGACGCCATCGTCGACCTTCTTCCCGCGCCCGCACCAAAGACTGACGGTGTACCCGCCGGCGCCATGGCCAACCTCGTCTTCAAGACGACCGCCGACCCGTTCGTCGGCAAGCTGTCGTTCTTCCGCGTCTACGGCGCGCCAGTCCGGTCGAACTCGGAGCTCTGGAACCCGGCTCGGAACCAGGCCGAGCGAATCGGCCAGGTCTTCACGCCGAAAGGCAAGGAGCAGACCGCTGTCTCCGAGGTCATCACCGGCGACCTCGGGGTCGTCTCCAAGCTGACCTCCACACAGACGGGCGACACCCTGTCGGACCGGGCGAACCCCGTGAAGCTGACGGGGGTTGTGATGCCCGAGCCGGTCTACAGCATGGCGGTCCTGCCGAAGACCCAGGCCGATCTCGACCGCATGTCGGAAGCTCTTGCCAGGATGGCCGAGGAGGACCCGAGCCTGCGAGTCGAGCGCGAGCCGGACACCCACGAGGTGCTCGTGCGCGGGCTCGGCGACGTCCATGTCGAAACCGCGATCGAGCGAATCCAGCGGAAGCTGGGGGTGCAGCTAGCGACGTCGACGCCGAAGATCCCCTACCGGGAGACAGTCGGCGGAACCGTGCAGACCGAGTACAAACACAAGAAGCAGACCGGCGGCCACGGCCAGTACGGGCACGTCGTCGTCGAAGTCTTTCCGCTGGGGCGCAGCCAGGGCTTCGTATTCGAGAGCCGGGTGTCCGGTGGTAGCGTGCCCAAGGAGTACATTCCGGCGGTCGAGAAGGGCGTGCGAAAGGCGCTGGACGAGGGCGTGATCGCCGGATTCCCGCTGGTCGACGTCGGCGTGGCACTGCTAGACGGCAGCTCGCACCCGGTCGACTCGTCGGGCGCCTCGTTCGAGATCGCCGGGTCGATGGCCCTCAAGAAGGCGGTAGCCGAGGCACGACCAACGCTGCTCGAGCCAGTCATGCACGTGTCGATCATGACTCCCGACGACATGGCGGGGGCCGTGATGGGCGACCTCAACACCAGGCGATCCCAGATCATCGGGATGACCCCGCGTGGCGACGGAACGACGGTCATCGAGGCAGCGGTGCCGCAGGCGATGCTGTTGCGGTACGCGACCGAACTGCGCTCGATCACACAGTCAAGGGCGATGTTCTCGGCGAAGTTCATGCACTATGCCGAGGTGCCACGCCAGGAGACGGAGAAGATCGTCAGCCGCCTGAAGCAAACGGCCGGCGTTGCCTAGGGCAGCAGCGGCTACGAGCCCGTGGGAGTCTCCCGCGACCAGATCGTCTCGTACTGGTCGCCCTTGATCAGCGACGCGAGCTCCTGGCGCTCGAGCCTTCGCAGGTCCTCCAGCGCGGCATTGAGGGACCGCACCGCGTCCTCGTAGCCGCTCTCGGCGACGCGGGCGGCGAGCTTGTCCCACACGCCCGAGCGGACGAGGTTTTCCACGTAGATCGGCCACGGGATCGCGACGATCTCGGTCGCACGGGGCAGGTTCGGCCGCAGTCGCTTGAGCCCGCGGAGCCTCTCATGCGGCGACCGTGCCATCGGGAGCACGCGGACCATCGGCCCTTCCTCAGGGCCGTGGCGCATGTCGACGACGAGGGCGCGGCGGAGCGATGGGAAGAAGATCGAGAACACCTTCGCCGTCTGGACGTGGTGCACGACCGCCTTGAGATCGAGACCGAAGTCCCCGTTCAAGCTCCAAGTCCCTCCATCAACCTCGCCCGAGCTCCCGGACCGCCTCGATGAACGCTGGCAGTACCTTCTGCCATTCGCCGACGACCCCGAAGCTGGCCTCTCTGAATATGTTAGCGTCCGGGTCTCTGTTGATCGCCACGATCGCCCGCGCCCCCGAGCACCCGGCCATGTGCTGGCTGGCGCCTGAGATGCCGACCGTGATGTAGAGCTTCGGCGAGATGCTCTTGCCGGTCAGGCCAATCTGGTGGGCATGGTCGATCCAGCCGGCGTCGCAGGCCGCCCTCGATGCGCCGACCGCTCCGCCCAGCACGCCGGCCAGCTCGTGAAGCCTCTTGAACGGCTCGGGCCCACCCAGCCCGCGGCCGCCGGCGACCACGACTTCGGCTTCCTCCAGCCGAACGCCCTGCCGGGCTTCCTTCACCGTCTCTACGAGCCGCGCTCTGATGGCGTCAGCCGGGATTTCTATCCCAATCGTCTCGATTTCCCCCTTTGACGGGCCGGCCGAGACTACGTGCGGCTCGAAGGCAGCTGGCCGTACGATCACGATCTGCGGACGCGCTGCCTTGAATCTCAGCACCGCGAGTGCGTTCCCGCCGTAAACAGGCCGGGTCGCCACTACCGAGCCCGTCCCGGCGTCGTACGCGAGGTCGATGCAGTCCTGGGCGACCGGAACGCCCAGCCTGAAGGCCACACGGGGCGCTACGTTGTAGCCGAAGTCGGTGCGTCCAAACAGCACGACATCCGGCCGTCTCGCCTCGATCAGCTGCCTCAAGGCGGCGACCGGGGCGTCGAAACCTCCGGCACCACCCCCCTGCAACGCCGCGTTCTGCAGCACCAGCACCCGGGCTACCCCATGCTCGAGTGCTGTCGCCGCGGCCGTCTGAGCGCCATCGCTTGTGCTCCCGTCCGACAGGACTACCACCGAGACCGGGTCGCCTGCCAGCTTGCCGGCGGCGGATAGTAACTCCGCCGTGGAGCCCGAAAGGCCGCCCGCGGCTGCCTCTCCCACGACCAGCACCGATGGCATCGTCAGATCAGCTTCGCCTCTCGCAGGCGCAGCGCGAGCCTTCGCCCGGCGTCCGCTTCGTCCTCGCCCTTCACGATCTCGGCTTCCAGCCTTCGCTGTGGCACGAACAACCGCTCGAGCTCGAGGCCGGGCGCCAGTACGTCCCGTGTCAGTCCAACATCGGCTAACCCCCAGCGGACCGGCTGTTTGCGAGTAGCGGCCATGATCCCTCGAAGCGTCGGGTATCGGGGCTCGCCCAGCTCGTTGGACACCGTGACGACCGATGGAGGCGGCGTCTCGACCACCTGGTAGCCGTCGCTGAGAGAACGTTCGACCCGGATCCGGCCACCGTCCTTCGGCGCGTCGATCCGCCGTGCGAGGGTGACGCACGGAACGCCGAGCGACTCCGCCAGGCCCAGCGGGACGTGAGCGTTGTCCCAGTCGGACGCCTGCCGGCCGCACAGCACGAGGTCGAACGGCCCCGCCTTCCTGATCGCGGCGGTAAGCACGGCCACGGTGGCCGTCGCATCCAGGCTTGCCGCCGCCGGATCTTCGATCAGCACCAGGCTGTCGGCGCCCATCGAGAGCGGCTTCTTGATGACCTCGATCACGAACGCGTGTCCGACCGACAGGACCGTGATCTCGGCGTCGCCGGCGCGTGCGTCCTTGATTCGGAGCGCGGCTTCCGTGGCGTGGAGGTCGAAGCCGTTGACGACCGGAGGGATGCCAGCGGGCGGAACAACCCGCCTTGCCGTCTCGTCAACCCTGAAGGTCGATGCCGGGGCGTCGGGATCCGGCACCTGCTTGACGCAGACCACTATCCGCAAAGCTGGCACCAGGTGACGCTAACATCCGGTCCGGGGAGCGTCAAACCTCGACGATATACTCGACTGCCCGATGGCCGACACTCCTCTCAAGGTCGCCTCCGCTTGATTTCTCTGGTTGCCGGCGCACAGGAAGCCGGGATCGACCTCGGGCCTGACCAGCAGGCCTCGTTCCAGTCCTACTTCCGGTTGCTTGAAGAACGGGGACGGCAGGTCAACCTCACGGGGGTGCACGGCTGGCACGACGTCCGGGAGGAGTTGTTCCTCCGCTCCATGCGTGTCCTGGCCGTCGGCGATCCGCCGATGCCTGATGTCGTGCGAGCTCGGGGGGCAGGCTACTCGGCGATCGATGTAGGAAGCGGCGCCGGAGTACCGGGCCTCGTGCTCAAGCTGGCGCTCCCGGGGCTCTCGATGACGCTGCTCGACGCCACGCGAAAGAAGACCGACTTCCTTTCCGACGTGGTCCGTGAACTGAAGCTGGTTGGAGTTCGGGTCGCCAACGACCGCGCCGAGGTGGCGGGGCACGACAAGTCCCTCCGAGAGGCGTTCGACATCGTCGCCGCGCGGTCGCTGGCCAAGCTCGCCGAGCTGGCCGAACTCACGTTACCGTTCTGCCGGGTGGGCGGAGTCGTGCTCGCGCACAAGGCCGCCGACGTGGGCGAGGAGCTCGCGGCTGCCCGGTTCGCGTTCCATGCCCTGGGAGGCGATTCCGGGAAGGCAATCGCGGTCGAGCGGCCCGGCTCCGGCGCACCGGACACCGTCGTCCTCGTGCGCAAGGTGAAACCGTCGCCTCGCAGGTACCCGCGGCGGCCCGGCCTGCCCCATGAGCGTCCGCTCATCGAGGAGCGCCGGCCACCCGGCGGTGCTCGGCTGACCGTCCTCACGGCGGTCGCCCCCTGAGCGCGACCGGCCGGTCTTCGGCAGCGGAGTTCTCGCTCCGGCGGCGGGTCTTCTCGATCCCGACGCTGCTTGCGGCCGCCGTCGTATTCGGGGTCCTCGTACTCGCCGCATGGAGGATCTTCGACGTCGACTGGTCGGGCCTGCGCGCTCAGGTGCTGTCGATGGACCCGCTCAAGTACTTCCTGGCGCTGGTCCTCTACTACGTCAGCGTTCTGTTCCGGGGTCTTCGCTGGCGCCTGATATCGCAGACGGCCGGAATCGGCAAAACGCCAGGGACCCGCGCGCCATCCACTCTCGCCTGCTCGGCCATCATCATGATGGGTTGGTTCGCCAATTCGGTTGCCTTTCTGCGACTGGGCGACGCTTATCGCGGGTACGGCTTGGCCCGGGAGACGGGAGCCTCGATCCCATCCAGCCTGGGCACGGTCCTTGCCGAGAGGGTGCAGGACATGGCGGCGGTCCTGCTCATTCTGGTCGGCGCGACCCTTGTGCTTGCCTATACGCACGAAGCGGCGACGCCAGAGGTCGTTATCGGTGTTGCCTTCGTCCTTGTCGGAGTGCTGGTGGCAGGCCTGTTCGCGATGCGGGCATGGGGAAAGAGGCTGTCCGGCTTCCTGCCACGCCGCCTACGCGGGGCCTACTTGAATTTTCAGGCCGGCGCGCTCGCCAGCTTTCGCCCACGCGCCCTCCCGCCCCAGCTCGCGCTCGGCATCGCGGGCTGGGTTCTCGAGGTCGCACGCCTGTACTTCGTCTCGGAAGCCATCGGCGTCGACATCTCGTTCACGATCGCGGCCTTCGCTGCCCTGGCGAACGCGATGCTGTCGACCATCCCTACGCCGGGAGGTTTTGGGTTCGTCGAAGGCGGGCTCGCAGGAGTTCTGGTCCTGCTCGGTCTCGGTCACACCGATGCGTTCGCGGTCACGCTGGTCGACCGCTCGATCTCGTGGATCAGCGTCATCGTGTTCGGCGGCCTCACGTTCTTCCTGTGGCACGCCCTGCGGGCGCGCGGCAACGGCCGCCGAACCGGCGTCACCACCGCCGCCTGAGAACGGACTCGTGCGTGCTACGATCAACTCGTGGGGCTGTAGCTCATCTGGGAGAGCGTCGCAATGGCATTGCGAAGGTAAGGGGTTCGAGTCCCCTCAGCTCCACCAACTGACCCTAACTGGGCCTGGCGTCCTGACTTGGCTGCCCGGCCGGCTCCCGCCATTTCCACGCAAACCAGACAATGAACAGCGTGCAGGCGATTTCCACGACCGCGAAAAAGGCGTAGAAAAGTTCGGGCGTCGAACCGGTCAGCGACCAGGCGACGAGCACGGTATGGATCAAGCCGGCACCGACGTTCGTCCAGCGGTTCAGGCGGTACTTCAGGATCCGGGACAAGAGCACCATCGCGATCGCCGTTTCCAGCATGACGGCAAACGCAAGCACTGCCGCCCCGGAGCCTTTGGTGACCCGCAGCGCCTCCTCCTGGGCATCCACGTCGAAAAACGACGAGAATACGTCCGCATACAGATAGTTCAACGTTGCGAAGATCCAGAGCGTTGACAGCAAAATTCTCCGGTCAGTCATCCCGATTTCCTTTCGGTCGCGCGTCTCTTGTCTGGCGGGATCCCTCCGCTCCTCCGAAGCCCGCGCGTTGATCGCGGATTGTGGCATGTCCGATGCGTTCTCGTCCTCCGATTCGATAGGAGTTTGAACAGGTGCGGATAGCAGCGCTCGGCTTCCTTCATGAGACCAACACCTTCCAGAGTGTTAAGACGGACTACGCCGCGTTCGAGCGGTTCGAGTTCCTGCGTGGCCGGCAGATCGCCGAGCGGCACGCCAACGCGAACTCCACGTGGACGGGCTATTTCCGTGGTGCCGCCAGGTACGAGTTCGACCTCGCGCCGCTCCTGTTCACCTTCACTGGCCCGACCGGCACCATCACGAAGGACGCCTTCGACCGGATCACGTCCGAGATGATCGAGATGCTCAAGCGAGGGGGGCCGTGGGACGGCGTCCTGCTCGCCCAGCACGGCGCCGCGGTCTCCGAGGAGTACCCGGACATGGACGGCGAAGTTGCGCGCCGGGTGAAGGAGGGCGTCGGCAGAAGCACGCCGGTGGTCATGACCTTGGACCTGCACTCGAACATCACACAGAAACAGGTCCAGAACACCGACGCAATCGTCGTCTACCGCACCAATCCACACCTCGATCCGGTTGAGCGGGCGGTCGAAGCGGCGGAGATTCTCGTGCGAACTGTCCGGCGGGAGATCAGGCCCGTTCAGCGGCTGGTGCAGGTGCCGATGATCATCAACATCGTCAAGCAACCAACAAGCTTCGGGCCCATGAAGGCGATCATGGACGACGTGGCCGCGGTGGTCGCGAAGCCAGGAGTTTTGAACGCGAGCTGTGGGCAGGGATTCCCATACGCGGACGTCGAGCAGATGGGAGTGTCCTTCCTGGTCGTCACCGACAACGACCCGGCTCTGGCGCAGCGTGAAGCCGACTGGTTGGCCCGCCGTGCGTGGGACCGGCGCGCCGAACTCCAGAACGACTCGCCCTCGATGCAGGAAGCGGTGCGGCGAGCGGCGGCGGCTCGTGATACCCGCAAGCCGACCGTCATCATGGACGTCGGGGACAATGTGGGCGGCGGAGGCACGGCCGACTCGACCCACCTGCTCGCCGAAGCGATGAAACAGGGGCTGAAGGGCGAACGGAGCCTCCTGATGTCGATCTGCGACCCCGAGGCGGTCAGAATTTGCGTCAGGGCGGGGGTTCGATCGACCGTGACCCTGAAGATCGGCGGGCACACCGACGACCGCCACGGGTCCCCGGTAGAAGTCAGCGGATACGTACGTTGCATCACTGATGGCAAGTTTGAGGAACCCACCCCCATACACGGCGGATGGCGGTTCTTCGACTACGGCCCATCAGTCGCGCTCGACACGACCTCCGGATACACGATCGTGCTGCACACCGAGCGCGGTATCGGAAACATGAGCCGCCAGCAGTACTACTCAACGGGTATCTTCCCCGAGCAGTATCGCGTGGTCATCTGCAAGGGAACCGTCTCCCCACGGGCCGCCTACGAGCCCATCGCTCGCGAGGTGATCACGGCGAACACAGCCGGTGTTACGAGCGCCGACATGGCGAGCTTCGCTTACAAGCACCGTCGCAGGCCCCTGTACCCGTTCGAATCGGTAGCCACGTTCTAGCTCTGGCCGTGACGTCGCCGACAACTACGGATCGACGGATTTTGGCCTGAAATGCAACATGACCGGCGGCTCGTCCGGCGGGCCGTGGTTCATCAATTTCAGCGAATCGACGGGGACCGGCGCTCTCAACTCTGTCAACAGCTTCAAGTACCTTGGCGGCAAGCAGAAGTCATACATGTTCGGCCCGTATTTCGACGGCTACACACAGGCCACCTACAGCGCCGCGAAGACCGCGACTGCAAACACGCTGGTCCCGGCTCCCTAGTCGAGGGAGTCAGGAGCGGGGCATGACCACGTCCTTCGACCGCAGCAACACCAGCGTCGCTACCACGCCGCCGGCTGCGATCCCCGCTGCCACCCAGAACGCGACTGAGAAGCTCTCGGTCATGGCCACCGGTGGTGGCGTCCCGCCTCCGATGAGTGAGTTCATCCTGGACGTTGCGATCGTGATGAGGACAGCAAGGCCGAGCGCGCCCCCGATCTGCTGAACCGTGTTGATGAGCCCGGACACGAGCCCGGCTTCCCGCCCGGTGACTTTGGAGAGCGCCGATATCGAAATCGGCACGAACGAGAATCCCATCCCGATCCCGATCAGGATGAACCCCGGGAACAGGTCCCCGAAGTACGATCCGTCAGCTGAGATCCGCGTGAAGTAGATCAGGCCGAACACTAGCACCAGCATCCCGGTAGTCAGGATCGGCTTCACGCCGATGCGAGTCACGAGGGCCTGTGACACACCTGCAGCGGCCATGACCGTCAACGCCACGGCCAGGTAGCCGACGCCGGTCTGCAGGGGACTGAAACCGAGCACCTGCTGCATGTAAAGCGAGAGCAGGAAGAACATCCCGAAGATCGCCGAGCCAAGGATCAGCCCGATCGTGTTCGCACCGGTCAGCGTCCTGCGCCGGAAGATCCTGAGCGGCACCAGAGGCGAAGGCGAGCCTCTCTCGATGAAGATGAAGACGGCCAGCAGGACTGCAGACCCAATCAGAAGCCCGATCACCTTCGTGGAGCCCCAGCCCGCACGCGGGGCCTCGGTGAGGGCGTAGACCAGGATCATCAGGCTGCCGGTGATGGAGACCGCACCGATCGCATCCAGATGACGCGCCAGGTCGGTGGCCTTGCTTTTCTTTACGACGACAGGCACCAAAAAGAGGGCCAGCACCCCAATCGGGGCGTTGATGAAGAAGATCCACTCCCACCCGGCGTACTCGGTCAGCAATCCGCCAACGAGGACGCCAATGGCGGCTTTGGAACCCGCAATCGCGCCGAGTATCCCGAGGGCTTTGTTCCGCTCTGCCCCCTCCGCGAACGTGACCGATGTAATCGAGAAGACCGACGGGGACAGAATGGCGCCAGCCGCCCCCTGCAACATTCGGGCGATCACAAGCACCTCGGACGACCACGCAAACCCGCACAGGAGCGACAGGGCCGAAAACAGGCCAAGGCCAATCATGAACACCTTGCGCCGGCCGAACAGGTCACCGGCCCTCCCTCCGAGGAGGAGGAGCCCGCCGAACGTCAGTGCGTAGCCGCTGACCACCCACTGCAGCCCCTCGGTCGAGAACTCCAGCTCGCGATCGATCGAAGGCAGAGCGACGTTCACGACCGCGACGTCGAAAACGACCATCAGGAAGGCGATCCCGAGGACGATGAGCGCCCGCCAACGCTTCGGGTCGCTCGTCATGATCATTGCCGCGTCCGGTACAGATGTCGACGAAGCCATCGTGGTCCCTCGATTCCCGTTGTGCATGGACATGGGGCCGCCGATCCCCAGCCAGCGGGCGAGAGTACGCGTCCCAGGGCAGCGGGGTCAATGAGCGACCGGCACCCCGGCGGCCCCCGCCAGCCGCGGGGCCCCAAACTCTCGCCGCACCAAGGATTTACGGAGGCTTAACCATCAATTAACCGCGACTAACCGGCTCTTAATCACAGGCGTAAACAATGCCGCAGCGCGCCGCGACCTGACCCCATTTGAGGCCGGGCGCGCCAGCGAAAGGCCTGAGCCGGATGATCTCTGTCAAGGACCTTCGGATGGTCTATCCGAACGGGTTCGAGGCGCTCCGAAGAGTCAACCTGGAAATCAAGGGCGGCGAGTTCGTCTGCATCATAGGGCGTAGCGGCGCCGGTAAGTCGACACTCCTACGCTGCCTCAACGGGCTTCTGACGCCGACCAGCGGTCAGGTGATCGTGGCAGGCGTCGACCTCACGACGGCGGACGACAAGTCCCGACTCCTCCTGCGCCGCCGCGTCGGCTTCGTGTTCCAGGAATACAACCTGGTGGAGCGCCTGTCGGTGCTCGCCAACGTCCTCTGTGGACGCCTCGGATACAACCCGACCCTGAAGACCACCCTTCGGATGTTCCCTCCGTCGGAACGCGTGATTGCGTTGAGCGCCCTCGAGCGCGTGCGACTGCTCGAACGGGCCGAACAGCGGGCCGACTCGTTGAGCGGGGGCGAGAAGCAGCGCGTGGCGCTGGCCCGAGCGCTCGCGCAGGAGCCGGTGGTACTGCTCGCCGACGAGCCCGTGGCAAGCCTCGACCCGGAACTCGCGATGGGAGTGATGAGCGACGTCCAGAGAGCTGCCAAGGAGATCAACGTACCCACCATCGTGAACATCCATGACATCAACCTGGCGCGCATGTTTGCGGACAGGGTCGTCGGCATCGCCAGGGGCGAGGTCATCTACGACGGCAAGGTCGAAGGGCTCACACCGACGGTCCTCGACGACGTCTACCGATTCGACAAGAAGCGCCGGGCGCCCGAGGTGGCGGGCCCGGCCGGAGAACGCGATGGCGACCGAGTCGCAGTCCCTGCCTAGGCCGATCGGCCACCCTGTAAACCAGGAGCTCTTTCACCATCCGCTGGCGCGGATGCTGCGGTTCCCGAAGCGCCTGACCATCGCCCTGTTCGTGATCTACGTCGCGGCCCTCGTATGGAGCTACATAGGCACGAAGGTCGACATCCCTCTGTTCATCGATGGACTCCCGTTCTTCATGCGGTTCTTGCGCGGACTTTTCCCGCCTGATTTCGGAATGATGCGGGAGCTCTGGACCCCTCTGATCCAGACCGTCCAGATGTCCATCTTCGGGACGACGTTGGCGGTCGTCCTCTCCCTGCCCTTCGGGATCCTCGCCGCGAAGAACCTGTCGCCGCACCCGTGGGTATATCAGGCCACGCGTGTGGCCCTGAACATCAACCGCGCCCTGCCCGACCTCGTCATAGCGCTGATGTTCGTGGCCGCGGTAGGGCTCGGTCCCTTCCCGGGCGTGCTGGCCATCGCGATCGGCTCCATCGGCTTCATGGCCAAGATGTACGCCGAGGCTTTCGAGCAGATCAACCCGCGCCAGGTCGAGGCCGTACGGGCCACCGGCGCCAACGGCGTCCAGGTGGCGGCCTACGCGGTCGCACCCCAGGCCGCCCCGCTCGTTATTTCCTACTCGCTTTACCTGTGGGAGGTCAATGTTCGTTCCGCCACGATCCTCGGCCTCGTGGGTGCCGGCGGGATCGGGCTATCGCTCCAGACGTCGATGCGGCTTTTCCAGTATCAGGAGGTGTCGGTGATCGTCCTGTCCCTGGTCGTCATGGTCACGGTCATCGACAGGATCAGCGCATATCTGCGGCACAAGCTCACGTAGGGCGTGAAGGGGGAGGGACAGGCCTGATGAGGACAAGAAGGAGCACGCCGTGGTCGGCCAGACTGCGGACACTCGTAGCGACAGCGATGTTCGGGGCGGCCGTAGGGTTCGCCGCTTCGTGTGGCGGGGAGGAGC
>Ga0233425_10000564_pt1 | contig 94576 bp, 86 predicted proteins | sample Watercolumn_Towu_2_FD_181712 | JGI IMG/M metagenome (GOLD analysis project Ga0233425, IMG submission 181712) | Freshwater microbial communities from Lake Towuti, South Sulawesi, Indonesia - Watercolumn_Towuti2014_140_MG | ecosystem: Environmental > Aquatic > Freshwater > Lake | place...
GTAGTTTTTTTTAACGTCGACGTTGACATAGGCTTCTCCTTTTTTTGAATAGAAGCTAAAATTGGAGAATGCCCTATGTCTATTAAGGCGTCAACTCATTTTATTCTAAAATTACGTAAGTCCTGATTGAAAATAGAGTTAAGAAATAAAGTTTTATCTCTTAAGTCTGGAGAATTAGTAGTTATTCCAAAAGGGGTTGAGCATAAACCAATTGCAGAGTTTGAAGTTTCTATTATGTTGATAGAGCCTAAAAGTACTTTGAGCACTGGAGATTCAAGAGATATCGGGGATAAAATGGCTACTTGTGGAGATTGGATTTGATAAATTTTTTGTAATTATTTGAATTCCCATCTAGCAGTTTGGTTCTCAAGTGTAAGTGAAGAATTACCAAGTGTGTATGTTTTAGCACTACTTATTTTCTTATTTAAACTCATTTGCAAATTTAAAATCCTACAGGTGTGATCTTTAGAAATTATAACTTTAAATTTAATTTCGGGGCCTATAAAAATTGTATAATATTGAGTCTCTTCTGGATTGTAACCAAGTGATATAAATATTTTAGTAAGTTTTATTTTGGCTTCTTCGTTTAATAAAAGTGTTATCTCTTTTATATCTTTAAATAATTTGTTTTTATCGTATTGGACGGCGTTATATTCTTGATTGTATTCTTTGCGTGTTATATTTTCTCTGTTTAATTTAAAAATGTAATCTTTGTGATATGCCATAACCCATGTATTCAATTGTGGTGATTCTATTGAATTGTCTGGTATTTCTACATAATAGAACCACTTTACTAATTTATTAACGATGTTTTTTTCTTGGATTCCATAAGTTATATTTTCTGGAAATTTTTGTTTAAGTATTTCAGTTATTTTTTCGATCTCATCTTTGTGATCGACGCTAAGCCCGATTCCAATATTTGAGATTTTACTTGAATATAAACTTTTTTGGTCTTTATAATTGAATATCTCAAGATAGGTGTTTTCTCCTGTCATATAAAAACCGGTCCATGATCGTTTTTCGTCACTGTGTGTTTTTTCTTTGCAATGGCAGAAGTTATCTCTTAAAAAACTAGATTTGTTTATCTCTTCATAAGTTGTTCTATCGATAATGGCAGCAAAGTGATTTAAAAAAATATTAATCATAAGTTGCCTCTGTTTTAATTTTATCTCTGTTTATCCAGCAGGCTATAGCTATACAGGTTATAGGTATTGTTAAAGCAATTCCAAATTCGCCAATAAAAAAATTTGTGTAACCTGTGTTTTGGGTTAGATTGTCAAAGATTCTTTGTATAAAAAGATTGTGACTAGCATGAAGAAATACTGCTGGCCAGATACTACCGGTTTTTAATCGTATAAATGTATATAAAAAGCTTAAGCCGATTATCATTATCGAAAAGCATAATAGAGCGTATAATGTTGGAGTTCCTGAGTTATAATTTGCCCATATTATAAGTGGGAAGTGCCAAACTGCCCATATAATTCCAGTTATTAGGGATGTTTTCCCAAAAGATGTTATTTTATAAAGTTCAGGAACTAAAAAACCTCGCCATCCGATTTCTTCTCCAAGTGCCGAAGCACAAGCGCTAGGAAATAAAGTAATTCCTACAAGAATTATATATAAACAAATAAATAAAGATTGTGGTAGGTAAGTACACCAGGTGCCAAATTCAATAGCAGTATTATTTATAAATTCTTCATTGCCAAATTTGCCTAAGCCGATAAGCCATACCGGAAAATAGGCAACTAATGTATATAAAGCTGGTGTTATGTAAGAAAGAGCTTGATATTTAAATCCTGCCCAATGCCAGCCAATGTTTTTTGTATCGATATTATATATTCTTTGAGTTATAAAGGCTGCAAGTGCTGGACTCCACATATGCCCATAAACATACGTTTTTTCTGCAGCAATTAGGCGCCCTGCTTTTATGATCAGTATATAAAAAATTGAGCTTAATGATATTGTTATTATTAGAAATGTTAATATTTTTATTATAGGGGGTATTTTACTTTCTAAATTCATATTTGTCTTAAGCATTCTTCATAAAGAAAGCTAGCTATCCCTTCTAACCATATTTCAGCTGAATGATATTGTTTGTCTATTGCATAGCCGACAACATCAATAATCTTAAAATCTTTAGGTAATATATTTTTAAATGCGACATAAAGAGCAGTAACATATGGCTGGTTTACAACTGCTAAACAGTCCCCAGGCTCAGGATGTGTTTCAAGCCATGTTTTAATACAGTTGCTTCTATATGGGAAAGAGTAGCTAGTTGCGTTAACAAAAACAACAGGCAAGGCGCGCATTTCTTGTGGTAAATCAAGTTGATCATAGACAAGTTTTACCATGTCGTACTCTGTTTTATAAGATGCTTTATTGTTAAATTCCCAATCTTTTTTTATTTGTAGATGTGAAGGTATTGTTTTATGAGAATCTGTGCAAAGCTCTTTAACACTATCTCTTTCTATATGTAGGGCTCTTTGCCCAGTTAAAAATATAATTTTCTCAAACCTAATTCCCTGGTCCCAGAATTTTTTTAGATACGAAATTCTAGATTTTACTGTACTTACAAAACCGCCAACAACAACAGCATATTTATAAAATTTTTGACTTGTAAATTCTATAGCATCTATGAGCCCTAGTTTGCTAATTAAAGGGCTAATATCATTTGTTACTGAAATATTTAGTTTTTCTCTTGGATTAAAATTGTCTTGTAAAGCCCATTTTTCAGCTGCTTTTAGTGCCATATCTTTTAATGTCCCATTATGTTGAATTTTAAAGTAATTAAATAACTCTGTTAATTGTTCAGTTGGCTTTCCATCTTGTGTTACTATACACGCTATTTTATCTTGTACTTTTTGTGGTACTTGTGTTTGCCCATGTGTAAAAACAAAAAATATTGTATTTAGGCAACAAAACCCAATTATTTTTTGTATCTTCATTTTGGCTCCCTTAGAAATTAATAGACACTGAATAGGTATATTTAGGTAAGGACACATTATCCCTTACTGTATAATAAGGCAAGAGATTTTAAAGATAATCTATTATAAAATGCAAAGCACATAAGTTTTTTGTATTAAATTGATTTTAATACAAATTTTTTACAATCATTAAATATTATGTTTTAGTTAAGTGTGTTGGTTTTGCAAAGGAGAATTTGTATGAAGAGATTTTTTATGATTGTTGCATTGTCGTTATTGTCTTTTAGTAATGCTTTATTTACTACAGAGGTTACAGAACATAAAACCGAATCCACAAAATTACTTAAGAAATTTAAAAAAGGGGTGGAAAAACAGATCGAAAAAGACAGAACGGTAGAGAAGATATCAAGTAAATGGCAAAAGCTTTCTAGTGATCTTTTAGCACGGGAACGTAAATTGCAGGAGGAGGCTAATAATCTTGATGCAAATGATGTTAAAGCTAAGTTAGCTTCTCTTCGTAAGATTACAGGTGACAAGAAAAAGCTGAATTCGACTGAAAAAGCTGATGCCTTTTGTAATATAGTTGATACATTGAGACGTTTAACAAAAATACCTGCAAACAAATTGGAGCTCCCTTGGGAAGAGGGAAGTAGTTATTTGATTCGTGATAAACTTTATGATGAAATTGTGGATATTTGTAAGAATGTTGTTAGAAATTTGGCAAAATTAGCATCTAAAGCTAAGGCAAAATCTAATTTAGATGAAAATGAATTTTTTAAAATAAGAGTACTTTTTAATTTTTTAACCTCTGTAGCTATGGAAAATAGAATAAGAGGTAAATTGTTTGAGGATTCAAAAAAATTGTTTGAACAACAGGGGGTTAGTGGTGAAGATGTTGAATTTTTTAAACCTAAAGAAAGCACGTTTTTTGAGATGCTATCTTCTAGTCAGAAAGATAATATAATTGTTAATTGCTGGGGGCCTTTTGCTGTTGTGTTAGGGGTTATTAGTCTTGATAATCCGACTGAAATAGAAACAATAGATATAGGATTTAAAAAACCTGAAAAAGGGGATTTAACAGACGAAGCGTACAAAAAAGTTTTACAAAAAGAGACGGAAAAATGGCGAAGTAATATTCAGGAAAAATTAAGAGCTAGTGAAAAAGCGGCGATGAAATTCTCATCAATTCAAGATAAATTAAAAAAATTAGGAGTAAGCGAAGAAGAATCTTTGGTTGGTAATGTTTTATTGACAATGGGTTCATTGGCTGGTGCTGCCTTTGGGATGGAAACACTTTATGCTGGTGGTATATTTTCTTCAATTAAAGCTGGATTTGCAAAATTTTGTGATCATGTGGCAGGTCTTTTTGTTGGCATTGCTCAAGGTGTTTATGAAACATTTTGTGTTCCTTCGAGTTATATGCACGATCGTTATATTAGTGATTTTATTTCTAATGGTTGGGGAGAATCTGTGATAGGACCTACCGGTTTTATAATCGATTCTGTTGTTACAGTTGTTGGAAATATATTTATTGGTGCGGCGCATGGTGTGATGGTTGGTGCAAGTAAGGTTAGAGAAGAGATGAGAGAAACATCCGAAAAAATGTCGGTTAAGGGGAAAAAATATAGAGAGTGAAATAGGAATTAATATAAAATTATGATTTAAAATGAATTAGCCCAGAAATTTCTGGGCTAATTCATTTTAAATTGTGTCTAAATAGATTGATAAATTACATCATGTGAAGTTGTAATTGATTGATACTCTAAATTTCACTTTATTTCCCGTGAAATTCAAGATACAAAACGCTTTGGTTTTCTAAATATAGGTATTTAAGTGAATAATATTTATGTTTCACGACGTGTTTTTCTTGTTTTACGGAATTCTTCGAAATTTTTTTATCTACTGTCCCCAAATATATATTATGAAGGAGAAAGTTGTATAAGCCCTAGCCCTTTTGGCATTTTACAGTAACCTTTATTTTTATGAGTTGATATTAACAAATCATAATTTCCTGCCGAATTATAATTAAACACTTCGTTTTCTTCCCCCACAACTTCTGGCATCAAGACGTTTCTCCATGATCTTTAACTCCTAGTAATTCGGCATTGTCTTTAAGTTTATATTTTCGAACTGAGACGCCTTAAGGTTAAGTACAAAATATTATTAATAAGTTTTAAAGATCTTTTTTTATCTATGATTATTCTTATATACTATACTCTCTCAGCTTTATTTGTGAATTAGTGTGAGAAAGGGTTAGTGTATGGATGAAAATGGGAATAAAGAGTTACAAGAGCTTGAGGTTGGTATTGGCAAGTACGTAAGTTTGGGGTTAGGAGTTTTTCTATTGCTGGGGGCTGGGTTTCTTTTTATAAAATCTGGGTTTTTAACAATTAAAAGCTTGATTTTAATTGGAGGTATAATTGGTACAGCTTTTGTAATCTCTGGATTATTAGAAAGAAAATATTATCCCTTGTTGTCTCAAGGGCTTTTTTCTATAGGAATAGGATTACAGTTTTTTTCAATTTATGCAGCGAATAGATATTTTTTGTTATCAACGTATAACTCTTTGATATTTGGACTCTTAATATCTATTTTTGCTCTTATTATATCTAATCTTTTTTCTTCACAACTAATTGCTATTGTTTCGCTTTTTGCTCTTCATATTTCTTTATTTGAATGGAGCAGTAGAATTTTCCCATATTCTATTATATATCTTACCTTAATAACACCATTTGGAATAACTGCACTTTATAAAGACTGGAACTTTTTGTTTTTTTGTTTGATATCTGTTTTTGGGTTATATAGTATTTTTTCTTGTTGTTTTTTTAGTGTAGAATTTTTCTATTTTTTTGTTTTATTTCCACTTGGTTTGTTTGCGAAGATATTATTAAGTAAAAAAATAGTTTCATTTGGGATGTTGATTTCTATTGTTTTTGCAGCTCTTGCATTGCCGTTTATATTTCATTTTCCCGCTGGTACCTATAATTCAGTAATTATTATGACAAATGTTTTTTTAGGGATTATCTATTTATTACAGGGTTTTGCAGTATTGTTTATAAAAAAAATTAAGGATCAAAGATTATTTAATGTTTTCTTTATTATAAGTTTGGTATATTTTGTTGCACCAATTTTTGATAATTTTAAATATAACATGTTGATATTAGCATTAGTGTCATTTGCAGCTTTGATTTTTGTTCTTGGCTGCTTTGTAAAAAATCTGTTAATAAGAGTTATCGCGTACCTAATATGGTATTTGTGTACTGTTTTTTATTTGGGATTTGTAATTGGAGTTTTGGCTGATAATATTCCCTTTTTACTTTCACATAAAATTTTAAAGTGGCAAAATATAGCTGGGGTTGCTCTTTTTAAAGTTTTTGTCCTACTTGCTTATCTGTTTAAAAGGTATAGAAGTTATTTTAATGAACTAATTTATTTTTCTTATCATCAAGAGATTTTGATTTGTTCAGCATTTTTGGTTTTTATAAGTTTATTAAAGATAAATTTATCATATCAGCCATTATGGTTATTAAGTGCGGCTATAATTGTCATTTTAATTTCTATATTGAGTTATATTAAAGATTTTAAATTTGGAATTTATAGCTCTTTTATATTAACCTTTTTGCTAACACTAAATTTTATTTATTTAGCTTTTAATTATAAAAATATTGGAAGCTTTTTTATAGCATTGAGTACACTCTTGGCAGTTTTAGTTACTCAGTTTGCCGTTTTTGAAATTGGAAGGCGTAGTGAATTTAAACTTTTAGATTCTAAATATTTATGGATTCCTGAGATTGTTTTTCAAAATGTTTATACTTTGACAATATTAATTGGAGGTAATTTTTTAATTAATAAATTTTTTACAGAGCAAGATTTTTTTTATGGTTTAATACCAGTATCATCAATAGACAGTATGTTAAGTATATCGTTAACGTTTTCTATCTTTTGCTTAGTGTGTGGGATAGTTAAGACTTTGTGTAAATTTGATATAACTAGTTTTTATAGTTTTGTAGCCGCTGGGCACTATGCTATTTTGTTTATGTACAATGCATTTGTAAGCCAGTTATTAAGATCCAGTGATGCCCTAATGACAATGCAGGCAATTTTTTATGGCTTAAGTGCTGCGGTAAGTATTTTAATTGGTTTTAAAAAAAATATATTAGTATTTAGACTTTTTGGGTTTGTTCTTGTTGCTGTTTCTCTTTGGTTTATTGGCCAGCTTGTAATGCAGATTGCTGATAAAGAATATCGTTTAGTTGTTCAGGTATTAATAGGGGTAATTCTTCTGTTAATTTCATTTATGTATCAAAGATTAGCTTGCAAGGATTTAATAACTAATAAATAAAATGTAAAAATAAAAATTAATTATGTTTATAAAGTCTATTTATTTTAAATAATTAGTCACAATAGAGATTTTGTAAGGAATATTTTTTTAAGGAGACAGTAATGAAAAAATTTTTTTTATTTAAAGGCCTAAAATATTTGTTAAATATATGTTTGATTATTTGCATGTGTTCTCTAAATGCAAAAGGTCCCTCTAAAAATATAACGAGGACAACTACTGTAAAAGCTGACAAGATAACTCCATCTGGAAGTGGTACAAAGACAACATTTACGCAAAATGTAGTTATGAATAAGGCGTTGAGTGTTACGGGGGCTACAAAATTGGACGGTGGCCTAACTATGGATACAAATAAATTTGTTGTAGCAAATGGAACAGGAAATACAAGTATAGCTGGAATCCTTGGCGTTACAGGGGCTGCAACGTTTAATAATGGCGTAACAATAATTAATGGTAAAAAATTATATATAAACGAGATTAATCCTGTAGATCATACAATTACTACATCTTTTGGTGGTAATATTTTAATAAATAATAATAAAAATTTAGATGTAACAGGAAATGTTAATGTTGATGGTAATCTTACTGTTTCGGAGACAACTACACTTAACGGTAGTGCATATGTTCAAACTAATGATGATTTAGTATTTAAAGATCAAGTGACATCAAGTAGTTATCCTGTTTTTGTTGGGTTTTCACCAAATGGTAATTTTATTGCTACAGTTGGTGATACCCTAAAAATATTTAGTGTTAATTCATGTGGAAGCTTATCTTCAGAGGCAATTAGTACGCGTCTAATAAGTTACTCTCCATCTGCTTCGCCTTACAGCGCCGCATGGTCGCCAATATGGTCAGAAGCTGCTGGTGGACTTATTGCTGTCGCTATAAATAGTTTATCAGAAAATAATATCGCAATATTTCGTGTAGATATTTTTGGCAATACAACGTTAATTAGCACAGTGAATATAGATAAAGGTGACACATCAATAGCGTGGGCCCCTTTGGGTAATTTTGTTGCTGTTGCTATACAGGATATACAACCTATGGGTACTAATGTTGTTCAAACATTTAGTGTTGATACTGAAGGGAATATATCTTCTGTAAAAAGTGGAGAGTGTTTAACCGGTGATTCACCTAATTCTGTAAAATGGGCACCAGCTTGGTCTTTAACAAGTGGTGGTTTTATTATTTTGGTTAATAGTGGTAGCGATTCTGCAATTCAAACTTTTAGTGTAGATACCTCAGGAAATATATCTGCAATTAGTACAAAAACTGTTGGGAATGATCCTAGATCTGTAGACTGGTCACCAAATTGGTCTAATGAATCTGGGGGGTTTGTTGCTGTATCTAATTTTAGTACTAAAAATATTCAGGTGTTTACCGTAGATGGATCTGGTAATTTATCTGATACAGCGGTTAGTAGCGAAAGTGCGGGGTATGGTTTGATTGCTTGGGCGCCAACATGGGATGAAGAATCTGGAGGATTTATTGCTATACCGAACGATAATGATTCTGAAAATACGTTAGTTCAAATATTTAGTATTGATATATCTGGAAATATATCTCAATCAGCTGTTTGCTCAGTTGAAAAATCAGGAATTTGTTGCTTTTCAATTGATTGGTCTAAAATTGGAAATAATATTGTTCTTGTAGATTATGGAGAAAATTCAGCTCAAATATTTAGGCCTAAATATGGTTGGAATCAATTTTTTGTTGATAAAAACGGTGTTTTTTTAAATGATTATACTTTTATTAAGGGTTCTTTGGATCTTGATCAAACACTCGGTGTTAATGGGGCTGCGACATTTGGTCAAAAAAGAATTTTTGGGCAAAAGAAACTTTATAACATAGGAACATCTCTAACAGATGTGTTAACATTAAATTTTAATCAAGCGCAAGACTCAACGCCATATCCTAATGGGGCCCGCGTTAAAGTTGATTGTTTTATTTATGGAATATATTCTGATACCTCTTCATTAAATTATTATTCAGGAGATTATTATATTGATCCTACTCCAGACAATAGTTCAATTATAGTTATAAATGAACAGACAAGAAATAAATTTGGCGTTGAAGCAAGCGTTTCAAGTAATGTATCAGGAACAGATAAAGCCGTAAAACTTCAGTTGTCATGTTCACCAGATATGACGGTTTCACAATCAGCTGTGATATTTTATGAAGTTATAAGTGATAACATTGAAAGTGTAAGTTAAATAAAGATTAAGAAAAAAGTGTTTAGAAAATTCTTTTTAATTTAAATATTATTGTCTGGAGGGTTTTTATGAGCTCTTTTAAAAAACACGAAATTTTTTGGGCCTGTGTTTATATTATTATCGGGCTTTTAGTTTTAGTGCCAACATTATGGGCGTATATTAAAGATTTGATATCTACAAGAGTTTTGTTAGGTGGGCTTTTAATCTTTTTTGGTCTTAAGAAAATTATTAAAATATTGTGTACGAGAGGGCCATGTGATAATAACCAGAAATAATTAATGTATTGGCATTTTATGAATAATAAAATCAAAGTAAGTTTAGAATAATTATGAGTTTTTATTTAAAAATCTTTTATAAAAAAGGAGACTTTTATGTGCTGTTGTAAAAAATTTTGGATGGCCCTGTTTGCTTTAATTTTTCTTACAATTGGAACTTTTCTTTTGGTTCCACAGTTGTGGGCTATGATAGAAAACTATGTTTCGCTAAAAACTATATTGGGGTGTTTCTTTATTTATTTTGGAATAAAGAAGTTTTTTATAATGTTTTTTTGTAAAATGGACTCTTGTGAATCTTCTCAAATGCCAAAATAAACTTATAAATTGGAAGACAAAAAAGAGGGGCGAATTTTTGCCCCTCTTTTTTTATGAGTGCGTGTGTTCTTATTTATATTTACAAGAGCTTTTTTATGTGTTTTAACGTGACTAGTTGTAAAAAGAAAATGCCGAGGGCCGGACTCGAACCGGCACGGGAGTTTAAATTCCCGAGGGATTTTAAGTCCCTTGCGTCTACCAATTCCGCCACCCCGGCATATTTTTATTATACCCTTTTGTTTAAAAAAGAGTATTTTTTTTATTAACTTTTTGGAGGCGGCACCCGGAATTGAACCGGGGAATCGCGGTTTTGCAGACCGCTGCCTTACCACTTGGCTATGCCGCCAGCCTTTTTAATTTTTTCTTTTTTCTACCACTTTTCCTTTACTAGATGCCCATCTAGATAGGTTACTGTCACTTTATCAATATACACAGGTACAAACTGGCCAATAAGAGATGGGTCTCCAGCAAAAATCACTCGTATATTGCCCTCTGTCTTAGCTAAGAGTTTACCATGTGGGAGTTGTTTTTCAACGAGAACTTTTTGAATAGTGTTAATTTTTAATGAATTTTGCTTAATAGCTATATCTCTATGTCTTTTTTGTAACTCTTCCAGATTTTTATACTTTTTTTCTTGAGGGTATGTGTCTGAAAGATTAAACGCTTTTGTGTACTTTCTAGGGGAATAGACAAAAGAGTAAATCATGTCGAAATGTACTTTTTCCATTATATCTAATGTTTCTAGAAATTCTTGATCAGTTTCCCCTGGGAACCCAACTATTATGTCAGTAGAAATAGTTGCTTCTGGTAAAATTTCTCTAATCCAGTTTATCTTTTCTAAATATTCTTCACGAGTATAATCTCTGTTCATAAGAGCAAGAATTTTGTTTGATCCAGATTGTAGTGGGAAGTGAATACAGGCTGTAAGCTTGAGCCTGTGCTTTTTCATAATATAAAATAGCTCTTTTGTAAGATCTCTAGGGTGTGGGCTAAAGAATCTTACCCAGAATTCACCATCTATTTGTGCCACTTGCTCTAATAGTTCGTGAAATTTAATTTTTGTCTCTGGATCTTGATAAGAATTAACATTTTGGCCCAAAAGTATGACCTCTTTTGCGCCAGAAGCTATCTCTGTGCGTACTTTATTTAGAATTTCACTTGCTGGATAACTTATCTCACGCCCGCGTGTGAATGGGACAATACAATAAGAGCAGTATTTATTACATCCGGTCATGATGTTAATAAGTGAACTTATATTTCCAGTTGTCTGGTTATTTTTTGTTAATTTATTTTTGATAAATAAATTAAGCTCGCTAATATTTTTATTTATAATAAGCCCTGGTGTTTTATCTAAAAGATTTTTTTTACTTATATAATTTGAAATATCTCTTGTCTGCTTAAAATTTATCTCTGTGTGTTGATTAACAGTAAAGAGAGTATTTACGGTGTCTGCCAGATATGCCTGCAAAAGTGATATATCTTCCCGTGCCCCGTGTACGAATGATATGTGATCAAATCTTTCGTAGATCTCTTGTTTGCGATAGCTTGCAACGCAGCCAATAATAACTATACAAAGTGAGCTTTTAAGTTTTTTATAATTTTTAAGCGTGCCAATGTAAGAAAAAAGTTTTTGTTCAGCGTTGTCTCTTATGGCACAAGTATTAATTATTATAATATTAGCGCTTTGCTCACAAAATACTTGAGAGCATCCCAAATTATATAAATATTGTGAAAGTCCATAAGAGTCAGCTTCGTTGGCTTGACACCCGTATGTTTTTATAAAAAAAGTGACTGACATTAATTAAAATTAAACAATAAATAAAGTGTTATTAGATTAAATTACTTCCCTATAGATAGTATAATGTTTTAGAGAGAATAGTACAATTGGGCTGGATTTTATTAATAGTTTGTTGGAATTTACACTTGGATAAAAATATATGGAGTTACAACTGTTTCGTGTGTTTGTGCGATTTGTGAAAGCCTTTCTCTTTCATAGAGGGTTTCTTGTCCAATATATGTTGCATGATTAATGATTATTTTTATCTTATCTTCTATTATTTGAAGAAGAGAGATAGATTCTTGTTTCAATTCGTTACATAATGTAAGAAGAGTTTTTTGAGTGCTTTCTGTGCTATCAGATAGTTCTAGAATAGCGTTTTCTAATTTTGAAAGGGTGTTACCTATCAAAATAGAGTATTCATAAAGCTCCTGCCTAGCAGAAACTAGAGGCCAATTTGTTTTAAATCTGGCAGTTGTGTAGTTTAAGATATTATCTACTGTTATAAGATCTTTGCTAACTAATGGGTCATTTCTGACTTTTAATATATTTTTATAAGACGACTTATAAATTCCCTCTGGGGTTAAAGTATTGTATATAATCTTATAAAGAGCAAAACCTGAAATAGCCCCAATTGTAAGGGATGCAAGTGCTGTAGTAAGTATTGACTGGTTAGCAATTTTGTATGTAAATACCCCTACTGTTGTACCTATAGCTGTTCCTCCAATGGCACCCATTATAGTTGCTCCCTTTTTACTAATAGGGCTGGTATTTGTAAATATCACAAGACTTAAAATTGTAATTAAAGATAATTTTTTAACTGGGAACACTTTTGCTCCTTTCTAATAAAACTATAAAAGCTTTATAAGTACTTTTGGGAGACTATACTCTGTTTTATTTTGGGTCAAGATATTTTAAATTACTGGCTTTCTAATATATTTTTAAAATTTTCGTATATATTTTTTATCTCTTCTATAGAAGAACTATCTTCAAGCGTACTTAGGTCTCCAAGTGTTGTTTTTTCTACAACTGCTTTTAATACTCTTCTCATAATTTTACCTGAACGTGTTTTTGGTAATTTATTTATAAAATAGATCTCTGAAGGGGTAACAAATGCCCCAAGCTCTTTACGTACGGTGTTGATAATACTTTCTTTAAGTGTATCGTTAGCTTTGGTATTATATTCTGTCTTTAGAACTACAAATAGAACTATTCGTTCACCTTTTATTTCATCGTGTGCGCCAATAGCTGCAACTTCAGCGATATATTTGTGAGTAAGTGTTGCGCTTTCTATTTCTGCAGTTCCAATTCTGTGTCCTGCTATATTAAGAACTTCGTCTGCGCGCCCAAGTAACCAGAAATAACCATCTTTATCCTGTTTTGCATAATCATAAGAGTAATAAACCCCTTTAAATTTTCCCCAATAAACTTTTTTAAATCTTTCTTGATCATTATGAATTCCTAAAGACATCCCTGGCCATGGTGAGGTTATGATCAAATGCCCCTTTGTGCCGGTAGGCACAGGGTTTCCCTGAGGGTCCACAATTTGCGCTGTTATTCCAGGGAGCGGGAATGTAGCAGACCCAGGTTTGAGTGTTACAAGTGACAATCCTGCTGTTGGGGCAATCATAAATCCCCCAGTTTCTGTTTGCCACCATGTATCAATAACTGGACATTTTGATTTTCCAATATGTGTGTAGTACCATTGCCATACTTCTGGATTAATAGGTTCCCCAACTGACCCTAAAACTTTTAAACTAGATAAATCATAACGAGAGATCCAACCTTCGCCATATTTTATAAACATTCGCAAAGCAGTTGGTGAGGTATAAAAGATAGAGACTTTATATTTTTGAATAATACCCCACCATCTGTCAGGGGTTGGGTAATCTGGTGCTCCTTCATATAGAACAATAGTCGCCCCGTGCAAAAGTGGGCCATATGTTACATAAGAGTGTCCGGTAATCCAACCAATATCTGCTGTACACCAATATATAGAATCTTTTTTTATACTAAATGCCCAATCAATTGTTGCATACACGTAAGTTAAATACCCCCCGGTAGAGTGAACAATTCCCTTTGGTTTTCCAGTTGTTCCAGAGGTATAAAGTATAAAAAGAGGATGTGAAGATTCAACTTCACAGGGGGGTATCTCATCCGGGACTTTATGTGAGATTTCGTGCCATAAAATATCTCTTTCTGGTTCAAGTGTAATTTGTAAAGTAGTTTCCCTTTGTAGTACCAGTACTTTTTTAATATTATTTATACCCTTAAGTGCTATATCAACATTATCTTTAATAGAGATTTTTTTGCCCCTGTAAAGTGCACTATCACAGGTGATAATATAAGTAGCTTGAGCGTCAGTAATTCTATCTTTTAGTGCGTTTGCACTAAAGCCTGAAAATACAACCGAATGAATTGCGCCCAAACGTGCAACGGCAAGCATAGAGACTATTGCTTGTGGTATCATTGGCATATAGATAACAACAATATCCCCCTTTTTAACACCCAAAAAAGATAATATAGCTGCGCATTTGTTTACAGATTTATATAATTCTTCGTAAGTGAGAGTGAGAGACTTACCATGTTCATTGCACCATTCTATTGCTTTATGTGTTGGATTAATTTTTGCATTAACATCCACACAAGCATATGATGCATTAAGTGTCCCCCCTACAAACCAATTTGCAATAGGTTCGTTCCATTCAAGTACTTTATCCCACTGTTTAAACCACGGTAAACACTTTGCAACAGTTTCCCACAGAGCATCTCTATCTTTTTTGGGTATTGTCATTAAAATCTCCTGAAAATTTTTAACATAAATATAACTTTAGTGCCCATTAAGTTTCACAATATTTTAAGAAAATTTCAAAAGCCTATGTGTAATGTTGCAATAATTGATAAACTAATAAAAAAAGAGATATAAGCACTGGGGGGTCTTATGAAGTTTCTAAATTTAGCTAAAAGTTTTTTAACATTAAGTCTTATAATAAGCATGATAATTTTATCAAGCCTGTTTTTACAGGTATATCTTAAGGGTGGAGCCTGCTTGTGTGGGTTTTGGGGTATAGTCTCTTTATCTTATTCTTATCAACTTTTAATGACTCTTGGGATACTTAGTCTTATATTTTTTGCTTGTTATCTTTTAAGCTTTTATTATCCAATGGCACTTATAAGTTTTTTAATGCTCATTGGGTCATATGGAATCTACGGATATATTCTAATGGGTTTTTACACCTGTCTTATAAAAGATTATATCTTTAGCGCTTGTATTTTTTTAATAATAACTTTTGTAATTTTATGGTTTTTCGAAAAAATAAAAGTTTCACGTGGGGTTATATTTGTTGTCCCGGGGATGAGTTCATTTAAAGAGAGTGTATTTTGGCTTATATTTACTATAGTTTCTGGATTTTTATATTATGTTCCTGCATTAAAAGTAATTGTTAACACACCCATATATCTTTTTTTTACAAGAGGTTCCCAGGGGTCAGCTACTGTATTTTTTATGTTTTTTGGCGTATGCTTACTGGCACAATTTATTTTACTTGTAAGAATGTCTAACAATAGCGAGAAATTTTATGTGTTATAATTTAATAATTTTTAAAAAAATTATTTTTTTATTTTGTTTTTTTATAAATATATGTCTGTGTGATCAAAAAATAATTATGATCAATCCTGCTGGCCATGCAAAAGAGACTGGCCGAAAATTAACTAGAGGCTTTGAACGAGGTGAGACTTATAAGTGTGCACAACAAATTGCCCATATGTTACAAGAGCGATATTGTGTTAAAGCTATTTTGACACGCGAACTTGGAGAAGAGCTTGTTCATTTACAAAGTGCCTCTTTTGCTAATCGCCTTAATACTTTTTGTTTTTTAAGTGTTCACATATATAAAGAGATCACAGAAAAACCAAAAATTTATTTTTATCATTTAGTTTATGATCCTGTTGGTGATTTTGCCACAAGAAATTATAACCCACAGTCGTTTGTGCCTGTGGCTCACGCCCATTTAATAAATATTAGTCTGACACGAGAATGGGCAAAAAAGATAAAAGAAAATTTAAGTGCTGGTGAAAATCAAACACAATTTGATTTTTATGGTGTTTATGGAATTCCTGTAAAGCCATTGGTTGGGGTGATAGCGCCAGCTTTTTTGTGTGAGATTGGTTTAAGTGAAGATAATAAATGGGAGTCTTTATTAGATTCAATAGTAAATAGTCTATCTTTTCTTCGGGGATAGTAGGTTTTAAGTGGGGTTATAAATATGAGAGGGGGGCTTATGAAGAGGGGTACAAAAATATTTTATCTTACTGGTATAACACTGTGTATGATGACATCTTGTTTATCTATGGATGACGAAAATGCGTTTAAGCTTTTAGCGCGTAGAGCTTTGAGTGGTACTAGTTCTGATCCAGAGTATAAAGAAGCAGAAAGAGTTTTTGGGCACCAAGAGCTTTCAAAAGATTCTTTGATAGAAGAGTCTGTTTTAAAAGAATTTAATTGTTCTGTAGATGCATGTAATGAATTATGGTCTGAACTTTCTAAAATTCGTGCACTTGATGTACGTTATGAAAGTATGTATTTAAAATATGACGCTCTACTTGGTCACATTAAGCGTTTTATTAAATCTTTTTTATACGAATCTGATTTAGACATATCTAGTTATAATTTAATTTATGAACTTGTTAATACTGAAGATTCAAATGGTTGGTTACCATTATGTAAAACTGTCGCAAGTGGAAATATAAAACTAGCACGGATTCTTTTAGATTTTGGAGCATTACCTAATAAAGTTGGGCGTGGTATTGGAGCTGCTGTTCATTGGGCTGCCGTAAATGGTAATGTTGCGATTGTTAGACTGTTAACTTTTTATAGAGCTAATTGGATCTCTGTAAGAAATAGTGAATCACAAACCCCAACAGATTTGATTTTAAAATATAACCGATTAGATGTCCTTAGAGTACTTACATCTTAAGTTACTTTTGTGCTTTTAAATATTTTGTTAATAAAAAAAGCTCCCAAATTTTGGGAGCTTTTTTTATTAACGTGTATTAAATTTTAAAACTTATAATCAAGCCCAATATTTAAGTGATACGCTGTGTCGTGTCCCAATCTAAAGTTCTTAGAGTTTTGAGCTATAGGATTTGAAGTGTCTATAACTTTTAAGAGTTTACTAAAGAAGTCATCATCAAGTGGCATGCCGGTAAGATCTTTAAAGAATCCGCCAGGCATGAACACAGCCCCTCGAGCATAAAGCTTAAGATTTTTGAGGAACTCAAACTCTACTACTAAATTTAACTCTGTACCCATAAACTTGCTTGCTTTTTCCCCGGTCTTAGATGCTTCCCAATCATTTGTGCCTGCACCGGTGTAAACAAGCTTTAATGAATCTTTTGCTTTCCAATAGAAGAGCATATTAGGATTAACACTTAACTTTTTGTTTTTAATCGATGGAGACCATGTTACCCCAAACCCAGGCATATGAAGATCTGTAAATCCAAGATCTGATATTAATTCATCTGAGTTACGTGTTAAACTTGTTGGGCACTTTAATAATCTTTCGCCTAATAAAAAGACGCTTGGAACACGTTTGCCGGAGTAAAATTCATTTTCCCCAACAAACCCATGGTAAGTTTTATTTTTTTCTAGTTCGTGTGGGTTAGCGTCTCCTGATGCATAAGCATATGCAGCAGCAACTTTAAGGTTATATTTGGAAAAGTTATAAGCAGCGTCTACTACTGCCATCCAACCATCAAGTTTGTTTGTAAACGCTGGGCGCAACCTGTTGTCAGCTAATGGAGTATTGTAATAAACTTCTGGTGTTACAAGAGTTTCGTCAGCCCCTTTGTTTTGGTAATTTGTGCCGTTATGTGCGAATATTTCTCCATTTTTGTGGTTAAGACCAACAGTAGCAGCAGCTTTTGTAGCATCTGTAACTTGTGCATTAATATAATTGCCATCAGATTGTTTCATAAAGTGACTGTATTGTTCTATTAAATACCCATCTGTGTCTTTTTTAATTTCAATTTTGTTTCTATCAATTGCAACAAGCTTCTCTTCACCATAATTTAAAGCTACCTCTGCGCCACATTCGAAGTTACCTTTAGAATATTCTGCAGATAAACCATAAGATCCAAACTTCATGCTTGAATCTGGTTCTATCTCTATATATTGGTCAGAGCCGATGTTATAGAAAATATATGGTTCTAGCTCTATCTTGCCATAACGGATATTATTTTCTGGTTTAATTGGTGTATATTTAAGCCTTGCTGCAATAATTTCGTCATCTTTATTAACCCCTCGCCATGGTGTACTTGATCTACCTATCCATTGTGTGCGGACCATGTCGATTGCATCACTTAAAGATTTATTACGCTCTTCATATTTTGCATAGTAAAGATCATATTTTAATATATCTTTTACTATTGTGCCTGAGAGATTAATACCAGGGGCGTATTTTTCTTCTTTGTCATAGTAATAGAGCCCAAGTATCTCTCTATTTGATCCATAGGAGTTGCCAAGTGCAATGCCTCTGCCTAGATCAAATGGGAACCAGCCTAGTTTGATAAATTGAAGATTAGAGTCTTGTTTTGCCCCGACTGCTGCATTTAAACTTACATTTAACCAGGCCTCGTTTATCCAAGGGAGATTTTTGCCTGTACTGTGTGTATGTGTTCCTGTAACAGCATCAGCGATTCTAACACTTGTGCCTTCTACGGATCCAGACCCTCTGTCTGAATAAGATTGTGATCTTCCCCATACGCCTTTGTGTCTTAATCCCAAGCGACCCTCGATTGCTTTATACCCAAACTTTTCTTGCCTATAGTTAAAGTCGAAATTTAAAAGAGCATTGTGCTTAAAATATTCATATTCATCAGGGATATTTTTATTTAACATAGCTGCATTGTGATCAAAAAAATGTTCTATTTTAGCGTTACCACCTATTATTAATTCCATATCCTTTTGTTTGAATGAAAAAGTAGGTTCTGTTACGTTTGCAGGTAAATTTGTTGGCGCTAAAGGGGTGATGGCTGGTATTACTTTTATTTTTTTATCTTTTTTTGTTTCAGTTGGTGTTGTAGGTGTTATTGCAAGCTTTGCACGTGAGGATGTGTCGGTGATTTTATTTTTTTTGCTTCGTGAAGAAAGCTTTCCCATGGCATAAAGTGTATTTTTTTTGCTATCATCAAGAATATTTTGCTTTGAAGAGGCCCTTGTTTCGTCTTGTACATAAGTTTCATCAAGAAGTGTATCAAAATTTTTTGATACACTTCTTTGCGGGCAAACTGGTAAAAAATTTAAAATGAACAAGCCTGCACTACAAAGTACTAGACGTGTGCTTGGTGTCATATGACTCCTTTCTGTAAAAAATTAAACAGCTTTTGATTTGTTAGTTAAGATGCATGATAATATTGCGAAGTTTTATGTTTTTGTCAAATTAAAGAGCAATCTGTTCTTCTTGTGTTTCAAGTGAGACTAGTGTTTCTGCTATTTGATTCACTTTTCCGGCACCAATTGTAAGAACAAGATCGTCTTTTTCTATAATATTTTGTAACTCTTTTGCTATTTGACCATATGTGGGAAAATAAAATATTTTTAGATTATTATTTTTATTTTTAATCTCTTGAACAAGTCTTTCGCTTGTAATATTTGGGATAGGCTCTTCACTTGCAGGATATATATCTGTGATATATAAAGTCTCTATAGAATATAAACTATTATCTAGAAATAAATTTACAAAATTGTCCCATAATTTTTCTGTTCGTGTAAATCTATGTGGCTGAAATATTACATGAAGATTTTTCTGTTTTCTATTTTGTGCCATTATAAGTGTGTTTCTTATTTCTGTTGGATGATGGCCATAGTCATCAAAGATCTCTGCCCCTTTATAAATTCCTTTAAATTCAAATCTTCTCTCTACCCCTTTAAAAGTCTCAAGCGCACTTGCAATAGTGCTAAATGGGATGTCGAATTCTAAACAAAGCGCAGTGGCGGCAAGGGAGTTAAGCACATTGTGTTTTCCGGGAATGTTAAGAGTAACTCTGCCCAAAAGTTTTTTCTCTTTTGTGCCTTGTCCAATTACTGGTATCATCCTGAAGATATCAAATATTGATTGTATTTTCCCGATTTCTATAATTTCTCCAATTATATCTGCCTGATCAGTAGTCCCATATTTAATTACATTAATGTGGGGAATGGGAAGAATAGCGGCTATGTTTGGGTCATCGACGCACATTATGGCTTTGCCATAAAATGGGAGTCTTACTATAAAGTTTTTAAAAGTTTCTTTAATATCATTAAGATCTTTATATGTATCAAGATGTTCTTCGTCTATATTTGTTACAACAGCCATAGTAGGGTTAAGATATAAAAGTGACCTGTCGCTTTCATCTGCTTCGGCTATTAAAAAATTACCTGCACCAAGACTTGCGTTATTATTTATACTTTTTAAAATTCCGCCAATAATTACAGTTGGTTGTTGTTGCGCTTCGATCATTATGTGTGAAATAAGAGAAGTAGTTGTTGTTTTCCCATGAGCTCCTGCAACTGCAATACTGTATTTTGTTCTCATAAGTTCAGCTAGCATAATGGCGCGAGGGATTATTGGTATTCCCTTTTCAGTTGCTGCAATAAATTCTGGATCTTTTTGGTTAACGGCTGATGAATAGACAAGAACATCAGCGTCGTGAATGTGTTCTTTAGAATGCCCACAAGAGATTGCGCATCCAATTTCCATTAAGTGTGTAATTATTTTACTATGAAGCGAAGAGTCACATCCTGTGACACGATATCCCTTAAGCCGTAAGATTTCGGCTATGCCACTCATCCCAATTCCCCCTATTCCCATGAAGTGTATGTGCTCTCTTTTTTTATACATAATAACACCTAAATGTAATTTTTGATTTATTAATTAATAGTGTGGGTATTTTACTACAAAAAGTTAAAAAATTAAATTAAGTAAAATCTTTTTTTAAGATAATTAAGATAATATAGTTGCTATTTTAAATTTATGTCTGAAATAAAATAATTTATATAGCATCTGTTTAAAGAGTATCCCGGCTTTCTTGTGATCGTAATAGCAGTGAAAGAAAATCACCATTTGATGCTGTTTCTTGTAAGGGTTTAGCCTCTTCTTGTTGTACTGTTTCTGTGCTTTCATCTACTTTTTTTCTTACAGAAGTTCGTGCTCTTTTTCTTGCTGGAGCTACTTGATCATTTTGTCCTCTTCTTATTAAAATTGTAAGTGCACCAATTATTAATATTTCATTTTCATTTGTGTCAAGTAATCTAGAGTCAATATATTTTATAAGTAATACGCGTAATTTTATTAATTTAGAACGAATTATTCTTAGATATTCGTTAATATTCTCTGTTGTTTCTTCTAATTTATGTACATGATCAAAAAAATTTTGAGCAGTTATTTGAAGATCTTGACTGTGTGGTTCTTGGGATATCTTAAGTCTTAATATATTTATATATATGTTAATTATCTTTTCAAAATCATTTTCTGTTTGGGCTAACATATGATTCACGGTGATAAGTAATATTTGCTCTGTTCTAGTTAGTTCTCTATCCAATGTAGATAGTGTATCATGTAATTCCTGTAGGTCAATTGCCATGGCTGACGGTTGTCCAAGTTCGTTATTTAAAACGCTAAGTACAACATTTGGATCTACTGCTTGCCTAAAAAATTCATTTACTTCATCTGTAACTGGCAGCTTAACCTCTTTTTCATCACTGCTTAAGGAGCTTTCGATATCTACTGTTCCCAATAATGTATTAGTAATGTGTGCTATGCTTGCATTTAGCCTACGCATAGCAACATCAGTAGGGCTTATTGGGGATGGCACACGTGCAGGTGTCGGTTTTTTTGCTTTTGGTCCAGCCAAAGTTTTGTTAGTTATAGAGCATGTAAAAATTATAATTATAATAAAGATAATCTGTTTTAAAAAGCTTTTCACGAGTAACTCCCAAAAGATTTTTATTTTGTATTTAGAAAAATATAAGATACATAAGATTTAATTTTCTGGTGGAGCTAACCGGATTCGAACCGGTGACCTCTTGAATGCCATTCAAGCGCTCTACCAACTGAGCTATAGCCCCGTAATTTATAATTTCTTTGATAATTACATAAATTGTATGCAAACTTATTAAAAATCGCAAGGGTTAATTATTTAGTGTTAAAGGGTTTTTATGCATATAGTATCTAACTCTTTTTGGGCTATGTGTGTTCCATTAGTACCAATTTTAAAAGAGCTTAAAAAAAATGGGGCGATAGCGTATTTAGTTGGTGGTGCTGTACGAGATCTGGTTTTGGGGCTTGACATTAAAGATGCAGATATAGAAATTCATAATTGCACACTTGCACAGCTTGAGAAGATATTAAAAAATTTTGGGACTGTGACTCAAGTGGGTAAAAAGTTTGGTGTGCTTAAAATTTTGAAAATTAATGTAGATTGGTCTTTGCCAAGAAAAGATAGTAAGGGACGCAAGCCTGTAGTACAAATAGATACAGCTATGACGATTCAGAGTGCTTGCAAAAGAAGAGATCTTACTATGAACGCCATGGCGATAAATCTTACAGATATATTAGATAAATTAAGTGATAAAAAATCTGGGAAGATAAATCTAGAAATTATTGACCCATATAACGGGCTTAAAGATATAAAAAACAGACAGTTGCGTGCAGTAGATGATAAACTTTTTTTAGAAGACCCATTAAGATTTTTTAGGGTCATGCAGTTTATTAGTCGCTTTGAGTTTAATCCCCACCCATCTCTTGATAAGTTATGTTCCAATATGTCACTTTATGATGTGTCTACCAATACCCCTTTGGCAAAAGAGCGTATTTATGAAGAGCTAAAGAAATTATTTCTGAAGTCACGTGTCCCATCACTCGGGTTTCGCTGGCTCTTGAATATTAATAGATTAAGAGAGATTTTTCCAGAATTATTTTCTCTTGTTGGAGTGTTACAGCAAAAGAAATATCACCCAGAGGGAGATGTTTTTGAACACACAATGCAGTCTATTGATGCCGGTGCTCAACTAAATTATTTCGAATCAGAAGAAGAAAAACTTTTAATTTTATATTCTTTATTATGTCATGATCTGGGTAAAGCCATATCTACAGATAAAGATTTAAAGTGTCATGGGCACGAAAAGAAGGGTGTCTCTTTGGCACAAAAATTAATGAAAAGACTAACGAACGACAAAAAATTTTATAAGCCTGTAGAAAAACTTGTTTTATATCATAGGTTGCCAATAGATTTACTTGAGCAAAATGCGACAGATAAAGCATATAAGAGACTGGCTATAAAACTTGCCTCTGAGGTGAACTTAAGACAATTAGGGCTTGTTTCTTTAGCTGATCTTCAAGGTAGAAATAAGTCTGGACATGAGCCATTAATATCTCTTTATCATGATAAGTTTAATTTGTTTTTAAATAAAGCACGTGAATCATTTGTAGAAAAATATCCTGAAGAGCCTGTGTTAAAGGGCAGACACCTCTTAAATATTTGCCCTGCTGGTCCCAAAATGGGAAAACTTTTAAAGCGTGCTTATAATATACAGATAGAAGAGGGGATAAAAGATTTAGAAGAGTTGAAAAAGCAAGTGTTAAAAGATTTTAAAAAAAGTATTAAATAAAAAACCCCCGCTGCAGCGGGGGTTTTTTATTTAATACCTGTTTGGCGAAGCTGGACGAACGGGCTTAGTGTGTGTTTATCTAGCGCTCTCTTTTGCAAGTACAGCAACCCATGCATTAAGAACTCTACGTTGATCTTCGTTTAGCAAAAATAAACCACCAACTTTTTTGGTTGCAACATCTTGTGCAAAAAATCTATAAAGCTCTTTTCTATTATATCTTGCTCTGCCATTAAATGCTTCATTTAATGATTTAATAAAAGAGACGCGTTTTGGCTGTTTTGGATCTGTTGTTATAAGTTTTTTTGGTGTTTCTTGCGTTATTAAAACAAGTGCTAAGCGTAATTTTGCTATGTCTCTTGCTGATGATGCTACTTCAAGAACAGCTTCTAAATATATTTTTGTTGCTGTAGTAATAAGTAATGCTGCTTCTATTTCTTTAAGCCATAAAGTAAGAACGGCTAATTGATTTGCGGCAAGAAGCTCTTTAGTTGTAGACAAAAGCGTAAAGAACACCTTAAGCGCGGTAAGTTCATCTTTGTTTAAATTGCCTCTGTTAGCAAAAAGATTAGAAAATGCAGTGACAAAGAGTTGTTTTTCAGCAACTGCTGTTTTGTTTGCAATAGCTTGAGCGACCTCTTCTAATTGTTTTATTCTTTGTATTTTTCCTTTGGATGGTATACTTAATAAAATAATAGCTGCAGTTATTACCTTTTTCCATTCTTCTAGTTTTGATGCTGTATCTGCGTCTAAAATCCCTTTGCTTTTTAGATCTGCTATTGGGATTGCATTAAAGAGTGTTTCTACAAGTTTAAGGCTTTGAGCCGTTTTCTCTTTTTTTGCATCTGGAATATTGGCTGTTTTTCTATTTGCAACTAATGTTGCAAGTGCATCTGTAAATAATCTTATTTCATATTTATCAACGTTAGGTGTAAGCGCTTTTGCGGCTTCTGTTAATTTAGTGGCTTTTTTAGACATACCTTTTGTTTCATTTGCATCACAAAGATGGCGAAGAACACCTGTGGTTTCAATGCGTGCTTGGGTTGCAAGATCAGAAAGATCTTTGCAACTTTTTGTGGTTTCAAATAATTTTGCAAGACAATCTATATCTTTAAATTTTTTGTTACTCCTGTTGTTGTATAAAAAGACTAATTTTTCTCGCATTATATTTTTTGTTTTTTCATCAAGAGTTTTAGTTTTTCCATATTCAGCTACGTTTGTTGCAGCTAATACAAGCACACTATATTTGCTTTTGGGATCTGAAAGTATTGAAATATCTTTAGAGCTTAATGCTGCTGTTTTAGTTTTTAATTCTTTAGTTGCAATTCCAGTTGCTTTCTCTTTTACAGATTTTGCTAAAGCACCTGTTTTTACTTGAGTTGCGACTTTTGTTGATATTTCTGTTGGGGCTTTTGCTGTAAGTTTCCCTTCTAAAAAATCTTTAAAAGATGTTATTTTTTTTGTTTGTGTTTTGTTAAATTGTTTACTTGCTATAAGAGAATTAAAAAGATTTTTTAAAAGTGTTTCTTCCTCTTTTTTCCCTTTTACTGCACTTGCCAATCTTCCCATGTCAGTAACAAATTCATCTTTGACCCCATCTATAGTTGTAACTGAAAAAGAGGCTACTAGTGCTGAATAACTATTTATTTTAACTATAGAATTATCGCTACTTAATGCTCTTGTCTCTTCAAGTTTTGATAATAAAATATTCTGTTGTTTTATTTTTTCTTCAAGTTTTTTGGTTTTTTCAACTAAAAGAGTATATGTTGTTGTTAATTGTTTTTGTGTTGCTGTTGATTGGGGTGTTGTAACTTTTTTTAAGGTATTATTGATTGTTACTATTGTTTTGACTACAGAGTCTATTGTAGCTTTAACCTCTTCTAGATTTGCAAAAGTTGCTTGAGATGTTGCTATTGCTCCATCGACTATATCTGTGATAAAACCGGAGAGTGCACTTTTTAAAAATTTAGGATCTGTTTTATCTGAAAGTGTATTAAGTATGTGATCAGAGTAAAGTCGAAATTTGCTTTGCTCATCCATTTTTACTGTAAAAAGCGGAACTAGAGGTGAGGCTGCTTCTGCAAGAGCAGCTTTAGGGGTAGTTGGAGCTTTAGCTACTTGAGCTTGTGGTGTTACTATGCCTGGAGTATCAGGAAGAGGAGTAGCTCCTGGAACAGTAAGAACACTTGGCACTGGTGGGGTTCCCGGAACTGGTGGTAGCCCAGGGATAGGCGGTAGTGTTTGTGCAACAACACATTGTTCTAAAAAACTAAATAGAAAGATATAGATAAACAGGTGAAAATATCTTTGCATATTTATTAAGCACATAAAAGCTCCTTTTCTACTTTTCTTTATATTAATTTATCTTGTTTTGGCATCGGGGACTTTTTCTGCAGCAATTGTCTGTGTTTCTTCTTGTGTATTAACTGAACTTTTATTTATGGCAGAAACAACAACAGTTTTCTGTGCAGTTTTTTGTGCTGTTTTAGTTGTTTGTTTTTTGGCTACTACCCGTTTTATTGGTACGGCGTGAGTAACTGTTTTTTGTATCCCAGGTTGCTGGAATAGAGTTGTTTGTGCTTGAGCTCGTTTAAGAATTTTTACGGGAACCTTTGAAACTGCCTGTACTGGTGTAGTTTGAATTTTTTGAACTTGTGAAATGGTTTTAGTAGTAGTTTTTATTGTTGTTGCTTTCGATAGAGCTTGCTGTGATGTTTTTTTTACTTGCAAAACAGGCTTTGTTACTGTTTTTTGTGCTTGTGACTGTTTTAGTCTGAGCTTTTGCCATTGGGCAAAAGATATAAATTTTTTTTGTGAAGGGGCAGCAGCCTTTTTTGTAACCACTGTAGTTGCTGCCTTTTGCGTGACAGCTGCGGCCGTTTTTTGTGTAGCTACAACAGTTGCTAATTTTGCTTTAGGGTCTTGAACAACTGTAGTTACTTTTTGTGTATTAATAGCTGCTTGTGACTGCTGTGTTTGTAGAAAGCTATATTTTATAGAAAACATTAAAAAATTAATTAAATAAAATAGAACAAGAAACTTATTCATTCGCAATCTCCTTTGAAGTTAGATATGCAAAAAATACTGCTTTATTATCATTGAATTTTTTAGAAAATTGCAAGTAAAAGCTATTCATAAGAAAAAAATAATATTTTTACTATAATATTACACTATAAAGCTTTTGAAAGATTATTACATAAAAATCTTGGAATATATTTTAAAAATATATTAGTCTATACAAAATAGTGTAGGTTTCTTGAAAAGAGTTATGGGGTGTAGGGGGAAAAATCACTTAAAGTGTATTTAACTCTCTTGATGTAAAAACAAATTTTTAAAGGATGTAGTATGCAATTTTCTATATTTAAAAGTACAGCATGGCAGCTTATTGCTAGAGCGGATTGGCTTTGTTGGCTTATTCTTTTAGGTTTATTTGCTCTTTCTGTTTTTTGTGTTGCTATTATGGCATTTAAGTACTTGTCATTTCGAAGACAAAAGAAACATCTTGAAATATTATTATCCCGATTAAAAAATATACATAGCTTTAATGACCTTATATCTATCAGTAAAGAGTTTAAAGATAGTATTGGCGGTTTTTTATTGTTTTCTGGATTAACTGAGCTGAAATCTTTGCTTGATATTAACTCAAAAAAGAGAGTTGTTAATAAAGAGGATGCAGATGAAGTACTGCCATATATTTCTGACAAAGATTTAGAATATCTTAAATTATCTCTCGATCAAGAAACTGGAAATATATTAATGGATCTAGAAAGTTATCTACCTGTGCTTTCAACAAGTGCTGCAGCAGCACCGTTAATAGGTCTTTTCGGAACAATTTGGGGTTTAATAAGATCATTTGTTGATATTAGTCAGGATAAATCAACAGAGATTGCAACAGTGGCCCCAGGGCTTGCTGAGGCACTTGTTGCTACACTTGCTGGGCTTATTGTTGCAATTCCTGCACTTATTGCCTTTCATTATTTTGCTTATCAAGTTCGTAAGTTTGACTATAATTTATCAATCTTGCAGGAAAAATTTTTGGGTATAGTAAAACAAACTTTTGTAAAATAAAAAAGTATAGGATTGTGATGAGAATAAGAGGGTCTAGGCATATACATCTTTCTGCACCTGAGATAACTTTAGTTCCTTTGATTGATGCATTTTCTACCTTGCTTGTCATTTTTATTATGGCTGCACCAATGGTACAAAATTGTATAAAAGTTGACCTTCCACAGGGGAAAAGTAAAGAGGTAGGGGGAACGCAAGAATTTGTTGTGTCTATAAACAAAGGTGGAGATATATATTTTAATAGTTATCCTGTTAAGCAGAGAAATTTGGTTTCTACTGTACAAAAAGCTATTGCGCATAGAGATGAAACTCCTGTGTTTGTTAGAGCAGATGAATCTGTTTCATATGGCAAAGTTATTGAGGTTGTTGATGAACTCAAGCAGGCTGGTGTAAAATATGTTGCAATGTCAACAAAACCATTTAGATGATCAAATAAACAGAATAGGTAAGAATGAAAATTCTTATTGATAAAAAATATTTAATTATATCATTTATTGCTCATTTAATTCTTTTTATTGCTGTTTTGATTGTTACGCAAAGTAATAGAATAAAACGATCTTTTATTGTTTTTGGGGCTCACAGCAAAGGGCCTTCTCGTTCTTTTTATAAAAGTTTTTCTACTTATGGGAAAAAAAATTATGTTCCATTTGCTGGGCATTCTGGCGGGACTGTAAAGGGATATGGTGTTGGAAAGAAAGCTGGTGTAAAAAGGGGTAGCTTGGTTGGCCGTGGCAAATCTGGTAGGCATAATGTTATTAATAAAAAACTTACTAATAATAAAGTTTTTGGAAATACTAAAAATAAAAGAGTAAAAAGTGGGGTATTATCTCACACTAGAAAAGAGAGAAAGATCGAATCAAAAGAATTTTCTGGAAGTGCTAAATTACCTGTACGTTCTGGTACAAGTATTACAAAAGATAAAGGATTTTATAAAAAAAATTTACATAAAGAGTTGCAGGAAGAGAGAGGGGTTTGTGCGGTTAATAAAAAGATGAAAAAAATAAAAAAAGAGCGGGATGTAAAAAGAGCATTAGAGCAGGAGATGGCCAAACAAGAGGTTCAATTAAGAGTTAAAGAGGAGAGAAAAAGGCAAGAGGATTTTTTAAGACAAAAACTAGAAGAGGAACAGAAAAAAATGGAGTTAGCACAGCAGGCTCAACTTTTGAAACAAAAACAGGAAGAGAGTGTGAGTGAGTCTATAGATAGTGAACAAGATAATGAGCAAGAGAGTGTGCTAGAAGATGCTGTTGTAGAAGAGGAGGATTTGCTTGAAGGAGATGAAGAGGATGAAGCTTTAGTTTTGAATTTAGCTGGAAGTTCAGATCCTGAACTTTCTGTCTATCGTAAACATATTCAAAACGAAGTTGCTAGGTTATGGAGACCCCCTCTTGGTGTGCCAAAAGGAACGACTTGTAAATTATTCTTTATTGTAAATGATGATGGTGAAGTTGATCATGCGGAAATTGTTGCAAGATCACCCGTGCTTATTTATGATCTTAGCATTTTAAGAGTTGCTTATAAGTTTAATTTTGATAAATGTCTCTGGGGGAAGAAATTTACAATAGAATTCCAGCAGTGACTAGAATAAATTTATACTGGGAGATGTTATGATGCTAAATAGAAGTTTTTTAATATATATATTTTGTTTTTTGTTTGTAAAAAATCTTAACTGTCTTGATGATTCAAATAAATCTTTAGAAAAGAGTGAATCAAGGGCTACTGTTGCTACTAATCAGGAACAGGCACAAAATTTTTCGTTTCATCTTGATAATAGTTTTAAAAATTTTTGTAAAGTGAGATGTCTTTTATTATGTATAGGAAATAGTGATGATCTTTTTAAATTAAGTAAAGTTATTAGATTTGATCTTGAATTTACAGATCAACTTGAGGTTGATATTAATAAATCTGAACATGAGCCGACACCAGACTTGTTGCCTAAATTATTTAAAAAAGGGACCTCTTTGTGTCTGTTTATAAAAGATAAAGGAGAGTTTCATGAGGGGTTAAGAAAAAGGGGTCAAGAGGTAGAAGTTATTGTTAAGGAGCCAAGTTTGCAATCTGAACTTTTGCGAAAAAGATATATTTATGCAGAAGATACGCTTGTTGCTGATGCTCATGAAATATCGTCTGAAATTCTTCCATTTGTTACTGGTGAAAAGGGGCCGATGATAAGTTCTCTTGCTTTTACAAAACAAATCTCTGAAAATTGCAAAGCCATATGTGTCTCAGATTATTCATGTAAAAGAGAAAAAGTAATCTATTCTGATAATAGAATAACTGTTGCCCCTAGATGGCATTCTAGAGCTCCAGTTGTTTTCTTTTCGCAGTTTACGAATGTTAATAATAGACTTTTATCTGTAGACTTAAGAACCGGAAAACAAAAAGTTATCTGTTCTTATGATGGGCTTAATATGCAACCGTCATTTTCACAAGATGGAATAAAGGCTGTTTTGTGTCTTTCTGGGAGGGGAAATTCTGAACTTTATATGTATGATCAACAGCTGTGTAATAAGTTAAGAAAGCGAGTGTTTGAGCAATTGACAAATAATAGGGGAAATAACACATCCCCTTGTTTATTAGAGAATGGTGATGTTATCTTTTGTTCTGACTTTGAGACGGGATTTCCGCAGATATATTATCGTGAGGCTTCAACTAAGCTAACGCATAGATTAACTAATGGGAGAGGATATTGTGCTGCTCCATCTTATAACGCTAAAAATAATTCTGTTGTTTATTGTCGATTTGTTAAGGGGGCTTTCCAGTTGTTTATGATAGATTTAGGCGATAAGAAGAGAAGAGAAAAACAGCTTACTTTTGATTTTAGTGACAAACAGGAGCCGGCATGGTCCCCTTGTGGTAAATATATAGTTTTTTCTTGTGATCAGTATGATCCAGCAGTAAGACATAGGGTTCCACAGATTGCTATTTTGAACATGTTAAGTAGGCGGATTCATGTAATGACAACCGGTTCTGAGCCTAAAAGCTTCCCACATTGGACCACACAGGTTTGTTACAAATAGGCACAAAAATAAAAAAAGTGAAAATTCTTATGCTATTAGATATTTTTTATTAAAAGATATATAATAAAACTATAAAAAGTATCTTGAAAACATCAAAATTTATTTAATTTAGGTTGGGTAATAAATTTATGAATAGAAACATACGAAGAGGGGGGCTTTATAATAAGGGACCAAATGCGCTTTGGTTACTTCTCTTTTTGGTCGGAATTGGGATCTTGTATCTTTTTTGGTACAATAGTGTGAATCGTGAAATAGAGGTTATAAATTACTCTAAGCTATTAAATTCTATTGAAAGAGAAAAGGTTGCCTCTGTATGGATTCAAGACCAATTGGTACAGGGGAAATATAGAGATAATAAACAATTTACGACATATATTGTCCCTAATGAAAAGTTTTGGGAGTTATTGCGGCAACACAATGTCGAAGTTGAAATATACCCCCAAGAAAAGCAGTCATGGGGAGCCTATATTTTATTTTCGATACTACTTGTTTTATTAATATTATTTTTTGTTTACTTTCGTCAAACGCAAAATGGCGGTGGAGGCAGTAGTAAAATCTTTAGTGTGGGAAAGAGTAAAGCTAGGTTTTTTTCTCCAAATACAATTAATGTTACATTTAAAGATGTAGCGGGTGTTGCCGAAGTGAAAGAAGAGCTAAAAGACATTATAGAATTTTTAAAAAATCCAGAGCGCTTTGAGCGTTTAGGGGCAAAGGTTCCAAGGGGAATTTTGCTAAGTGGAGCTCCAGGTAATGGTAAGACCCTTCTTGCCAAGGCGGTTGCCGGTGAAGCCAATTGTCCATTTTTTAGCATAAGTGGGTCTGATTTTGTTGAAGTATTTGTCGGAGTTGGTGCTTCTCGTGTTAGAGATCTTTTTATTCAAGCGAAGCGTCACAGCCCTTGTATTATCTTTATTGACGAAATAGATGCTGTTGGTCGTCAAAGGGGTATTGGTCTTGGTGGAGGCAATGACGAACGTGAGCAAACTCTAAATCAGTTACTTTCAGAGATGGACGGCTTTACAACTGAGCACAGATCAGTAATTGTGCTTGCAGCATCAAATAGACCTGACATTCTTGATAAAGCGTTATTAAGACCGGGTCGCTTTGATAGAATTATTGAGGTTCCCTATCCAGATTTAATAAGTCGAGAAGAGATTTTACAGGTGCATGCCAATAATGTAAAATTAGACCCTTTGGTAGATTTAAAAAGAATTGCCAGAGGGACCCCTGGCTTTAGTGGGGCTGATTTAGCAAATCTCATTAACGAAGCGGCACTGTTGGCTTCAAAAAATAATGAAGACTTTGTTAGAATAGAGCATTTTGAATCTGCGCGTGATAAAGTTTATTTAGGTGTTGAGCGTAAGACGATTGTGCTTTCTGACAAAGAAAAGCTTATGACAGCTTATCATGAATCGGGGCATACACTTATAAACGTTCTTTTGCCTGAATACACAGACCCATTTCATAAAGTTACAATTGTGCCAAGGGGAAGAGCTATGGGCGTCTCTTGGTCGCTTCCAGAGATGGACAAGCATTCACGAAGCAAAAGTGAGATGTTAGCCCGCATGGTCGTTTGTTTTGGCGGCTTTTTGGCTGAAAAGCTTATTTTTAATGAGCAAACAACTGGAGCTTCTAACGATATAGAATCGGCAACCAAAATAGCTCGCGATATGGTATGTAAATATGGTATGTCTGAACTGGGCCCAATAGATTTTAGTTTTTCAGAAGAGCACCCATATTTGGGGCGCGATATACAAAACCCAAGAGAATTTTCTGAACTTACTGTGCAACGTATAGATTCAGAGGTTGAAAAAATTGTAAAAGCGTGTAGAGTGCGTGGGGAGCAACTATTATCAGAAAATAAAGAGAAGCTAGAGTTGCTTGCTAGGACGCTTGTAGAAAAAGAGACCCTACAGGCGCAGGAGGTTTACGAGCTTTTGGATATTCAACCAAGAGAGGTACATAGCCTACGTTAATTTTATAATCGCAAATTATTTTTTAAAATTTTCCAAAAAACTTTAAAAAAATGAAGTTTTTGGTACAATAGATATCAAATAGAGTCACAATTGATGAAAGGATTTTATTGCAATGGCAAACGTGTGTGAAGTGTGCTGCAAACGACCTCAGGTTGCACACAATGTAAGTAACGCTAATAATAGAACAAAACGTTGGGTATATCCTAATGTACATGTAATACGTTTTAAGTTAAAAGGACAGCGTGAGATTTATAGAGGAGCTGTCTGTACAAAGTGTGTGAAAGCTGGAAAAGTTGAAAAAGTTGTTTAAGTTATTTTTAAGAAGAAAGTAAGTTTAATGGCGAATATAAGATCTGCAAAAAAGAAGGCCAGACAAGACATATTGCGTTATAATAAGAACATTGCTCGTCGTTCTTTAATCAAGACTGTAACAAAAAAAGTGCTTGAAGCAATTGATGAAAATAATGTTCAATTGGCACAGGAATTATTACGAAATGCTGAATCAATAATTGCTAGAGCTAAAGGCAAAAAAGTTATCAAGAGAAATACTGCAGCAAATAAAATTAGTAGTCTTGCAAAAAAAGTTGCAGCAAGTGTTAAGCAATCGAGTTAAATTTAAAAGGATAGGGATAGAGTATGATGAAGCCTGGAATTATGGTGCTTGTAGTAGACACAATGGATGAAGCAATTAAGTTTTATACAGAAAAGCTTGCCTTTGATATTGCAGACATACAGGTAGGCCCTGAAAATGATAGGCAAGTAAGTTCTGTTCTTTTGAGAAAAGGGAAATGTTTTCTTATTATTCGTGTTCCTACTGTTGAAGAATTGGCAGAGTTTAGCTTTATAAAACGATGTGCAAGTAGGTGCGTTGGATCTGCTGTAGAGATTAAGAAGGGGCTAGAGAAATATTTTGAGCGGTGTAAGAAGAAGGGGGTAAAGATTTCTCAAGAGTTGAAAGAAGAGAGTGGAGAAAAATCTTTTTCTGTTCGTGATCCATTTGGGCTTAAGTTGGTTTTTTATTCTGTAGAAGATAATAAAAAGAGATTATTTAATATTAAACGTGAAGAGGCACAAAGTATAGATGCTGTTATTGAACGATTGAGAGATGTGGGAATATCAAGAAGAGTGTCTAAGAAGTTTGCAAAACAGGTGGTTAAAAGTAAAAAATAAATTAAGCGCACAACAAATTTAAATAATAAAACCCCCGGAGATTTCTCCGGGGGTTTTATATTTGTGATTTTTCACTTGCTTTTTCCAACGCGTAGTAATGTGCAGGATTTTTACGTTTTATATAATATCCAAGTTTACCTTCTGCTTTGTTTAAGGAGATATTATATTCTTTAGCAAAAATATATAATTCATCTAAAGCAATTTGAGATTGATCTTTATGTTCTATTGTCGTTTCAATTTCACAAAGATCATAAGTTAAGTCGCCAAAATCAGTATGATCAAAATCTATAAGAAACTTGTTTTTTTTGTATGTTTGTCTTGTGCTTGTAAATTTATACAGTTGCTTGTATCCAGCCTGTGTTATTGCTTCTAAAAATGAACTTTTATAATGTTCATTTAGATTTAATATTTTTGCAATGTCATCTTGATTTGTAAATTCGTGCATTGGTATATTTTTGTTTATATTAAAACCGCCGGTTTGAGTTGCAGGTGTTTTTAGTTCGAATTGTTCATTTCTTTTTCTTAACCAGATACCTTTTGTTGTTAATCTAAAGTCGTCAGTGTCGTAATAAATATCAGTTAAAGTTTCTTCTGAAATAAATATTGCATCTTGAAGTAGCTTTTGTTTTTGATCATTTGTTACCAAAACTTTAATTTCTACTTCGATCATTTTTTTATTCCTTAATTATTCAATAATATTTTTATTTTCAAGTAACTGATGATTTTTTTTACCTACATAAGAAGCAGCAAAAATCCATATTGCTACTACTATAAGTGAAATAACTGACCCCCAAAAAATAAAAACAGTCATAATTGGGAAGAGAGCACTAACTGCACCCCCAATTCCTTTCGTCAATCGATCACCAACAGTATCAATCCAGCTTTTAGCTTTAAATTTGACATCTTTTGATGTTGGTATATACAAAATTTCTTTACAAGGAATATTAAGCGCGTAATTTAAACATTTAATCAAAACCATTGCTATAAAAAGCATAAATAGGGTTGGACAAGCCCATACACAACAAACCAACAATCCAACTATAATTGGATATGCTACAAGTGCAAATGTTACTCCAAATTTTTGAATGATAAAACGTGTTCCGATGAGAGCAATAATCAGGGTTGCTATGTTTATACACTGTCCATAAAACCCAAGAAATTCTGTTATTTTTTCTGTTGAAATATAAGTTGTTTTTGACATATAATTCATTTGAATTTCAAGAATTGTTTCAATAATACCAAACATTGTTGCAACACAAAAAATCCCAAGTATATATGGTTTTGTACACAATAATCTTAGCCCTTCTAGAAACCCAGTATATAATTTTTGATTTTGAGAATTATTTTCGATTAACTGTGGCTGTATTTTAGTAAGAACAATAATTATTAAAGGGGCAACTAGCGTTGCGCATGCGGCAAGAATAAAAAGTAATGGTATTCCAATTGTAGTTGCATGTTTTGCAAATTCTGGCCCTATAATTGTACCAAATTGAGCTCCAGCTATTATAAGCGCATAGCCATGTTTTGCAGATTGGGTATCTGATATACTAGCAACAAATGACCAAAAAAGAGCTACAACAAGAGATACAAAACTTTCAACCCCCAAATAAATAGTCCATCCTAATAGTCTATATTTATTTGGTGTAGTGTTATAAAGTCCAATTGTTTGATGCGTTAATAATAATGATATTAAAACAAAAAGAAGACTATAGCTTATAGTGATAATGTAAATGAGTTTTTGTTTTTTGAATATATCAACTAATTTTGAATACACTAAAATAAGTAATATTAAAAAAATAATTGAGGCTACTTTTGCATAAGGTAAGTACAAGGGTCCAACAATGTTCATAAATAAAGCATCTTTGATTGGACGCAATAACCAATAGACGCCGACAATAAAGGCTAGAGTGACAGATAATAGCCCGAATTTAATATATTCACTTCGGGTTAGATTTTTACACATGTTGTGTCTGTTGAACATCTGTGCGTTTTAAACATTAAATTTAATAAAAATCACATCACCATCTTGGACAATATAATCCCGTCCCTCTGTGCGGATTTTACCCTGTGCTCTAAGCTGCTGTTCGCTTCCCAATTTAAAAAGATCTTCGCATGTATATATTTCAGAACAGATAAAGCCCCTTTCTAGATCTGAATGTATCTCTCCTGCTGCATTAACTATTTTTGTACCCTTTTTAATGCTCCAGGCGTGAGATTCTTTTGGGCCAGCTGTAAAGAAAGTAATAAGCCCAAGATTTATATAAGCTTTTTGAATTAAATCATCAAGTCCTGTGTGTGTGATTCCCAATGTTGTCATAATTTCATGTGCCTCTATGTCTCTTAATTGTGATAGTTCTGATTCTATTCTTGCAGATACAGGGATAACTTTATCTTCACCAAATTTTTCTATAAGTGTGTTAAAGTAACTGTTTTTCTTAAAGTCTTCCCCTGTGTAATCATCTTCTGAAAGATTGGCGATAATTAAAAAATTTTTACCAGATAATATTGGGATAGTTGTAATTTTTTCTTGTACGGCTTTTTGTGAGAGCGCTTGCATTTTATAAAAATCTCCTGTGTTAAGTGCGTTTTTTACTAAACCAAGATATGTTCTTTCTGTTTCGAGATCTTTTATCTGTTGTCCAGATAATTGCTTTTTTGATTGGGCCAAAATTTTTTCTTCACGCTTTATGATAGATTCTAAATCTTTTAACATAAGCTCTGCACAGACAGTTTCGAAATCGTCAATTGGACTTACATTACTGTGCACATGTGTAATGTTGCTATCATCAAAACATCTAAGCACATGAAGAATTAAATCTACTTCCATTATGTGGCCCAAAAATTGATTCCCCAGCCCTTCACCCTGTGATGCCCCTTTTACAAGCCCTGCTATGTCGACAAAAGTAACAGTAGCGGGGACGATTTTTTGTGAATTAAAGATTTTAACGCACTGATCTAATCTTTTATCTGGTAGATAAGTTATTGCTACATTGGGGTCGACAGTACAGAAAGGATAATTTTCTGCTGGTATACTGGAATGTGTTAGTGCATTAAATAAAGTTGATTTGCCTACATTTGGAAGCCCTACAAGTCCTGCTTTAATAGCCATATTTTACCCCATGTTTTTTATTTAAAAGTTTATTTTGTGCTCTCATACAGAGTGTTTCGTCTTGCGAAATGTATCGATGGATGAGCGCGTTTTACTTAATGTAAGTGTTATAAAGCTTATAATATTTTTCTATAACGTTATGAATAGAATAATTTAAAATTAATTTTTTATTTTCTTTAGACATTAAAGATATAAGTTCTGAGTTTTTGGCTAAAGCAACAATAGCATTTGCAAGTGTTGTTGGCTTATTTGGTGGAACTAAAAGTCCATTTATATTATTTACAAGAACATCATGTGTTGGTTTGTTATGTGTAGTTATAATTGGTAAACAAAATGCAAGCGCTTCTAAAAGCGCAAGTGATAGCCCCTCGCTTTGTGAAGAGATAACAAAACAGTTAAATAGAGGGTAAAATTTAGAAGGGTTATTTTGTTGTCCTGCAAAAAAGATACGCTCTGATATTCCCAAGTTATTAGAAAGTTTGATAAGAGATTCTTTTTGTGAGCCATCGCCTACGAGACATAATTTAAGTTTTATATCTTTAGAAATAGTAAGTGCTAGCGCTATAGCTTTAATTAAAATATCATAAGACTTGATTGGTTCGAGCCGGCCAATAGCTCCAAGAATAAAATCTTTTTGTGTTGCATTTATCTTATTTCGTGTAATAGGGGAAACTTTTGCTTTTGCGTGTACTTCTTCTATATCTATCCCATTGCATATAGTTTCTATATGTGCATTAAGTGATATTGCACATAAGTAATTCTCTTGAATGCTTGGTGCAACAGCTATGGTGTGAGTAGCAAGAGGTGCAGTTAGCTTGTCTAGTAAGTTTCTAAACTTTCCCTCGTGTAGGCAATCACCGTGGAGGTCACATATTATGGGTATCTTAAAATAATAAGACATCAGGCGTCCAATAATATTTGCAGACCAAAGAGCAGAGTGAATTAGTGCAGGCTTAAGTTTTTTAATAATTTTAAAGATTCTGAAGAGTGCTGCTGGATCATAAGTGTTTATAATCCCCTTTATCTGTTGTGTATAAATTCCCAAAGATTTTATCTTTTCTACAATTGGCCCATCGTGAAAGTATATAACACAGTGAGTATAAGGGGCTTTAGGGGCGTGTGATAAAAAATTATAGAGGGCGCATTCTGCGCCCCCGATTTTTAGTCCGGTGATAAAGTGAAGTATAATCACTCGTTTATTATTGTTCATACTGGATATATTTTATTCTGGTGTTTCAATAGGTGTAGTAGGTGATCCCTCTTGCTCTTTTTCAAAAAATGTCATAAGTCTTTTTGATCTTGAAGGGTGTCTTAATTTTCTAAGAGCTTTGACTTCTATTTGTCTTATTCGTTCTCGTGTGACTGAAAAATCTTTGCCTACCTCTTCTAGTGTGTGTTCAGAGGCGACGTCTATACCAAAACGCATCTTAAGAACCTTTTCTTCTCTAGGGGTAAGTGTCTTTAAAACTTCGCGAACTTTTTCTTTTAAGTCTTCATTAATTACAGCATCTACTGGTGAGTATTCATTCTCGTCTTCGATAAAGTCTTTAAGATATGTATCGTCACTGTCCCCGACAGGAGTCTCAAGAGAGACTGGCTCTTTAGATATTTTAATAATATTTTTAATCTTCTTTTCATCAAGATTTAGCTCTTTTGCAAGTTCGCCATATGTTGGCTCTCGGCCCATTTCTTGAACATAAGTTCTGGTAATTTTATTAATTTTACTAAGTGTTTCTACCATGTGTACAGGCACTCTAATTGTTCTTGATTGGTCTGCTATTGCTCTTGTTATTGCCTGGCGAATCCACCATGTAGCATAAGTAGAAAACTTAAACCCACGTTCGAATTCAAACTTTTCTACAGCCTTTAATAGCCCTATATTACCCTCTTGAATGAGATCTAAAAAGTGTAGCCCTCTATTTATGTATTTCTTTGCTATGTTTACAACTAATCTTAGGTTAGCACGTGCAAGGCAATCTTTTGCCTCTTTGTCTTTTCTTTGTGCTATACAAAATTGTTTATAAAGTTTTATTATTTTCTCTTTACTTAACCCAGCCTCTTGTTCTGTTTTTTTAATAATTTTATTAGCACTTCTTACTGTATTTTCTAAGGTGTTAATTTGAGAGAGGTCCTCTTGATTTGGGTTTTTAATAGATTTATAAAATTTTAGTTTCTCTTCACAGGTTCTAATTTCTTCTTCTCGTTCTTGAATTTTTAAAAGAAACTTTTCTATTCTTTTACCAAATCTTCTTATCTGTTTGTTAGAGATTTTTATCTTTTTAACAGCATCTATTATCGCTTGCTTATTATTATTAACTTTACTTAGCATCTCTTTTTTCTTGTCAGGATCAGAAAGTTTATCTCTATATGAATGATAAATTTTCTCTTCATTTGCAACAAGCTCTTTGATGTTTGCAATTTGACCAAGTAATCTTTGTTTTTCCTCTTCAAATTTTGGCGAATTATCTTCGTCAAAATCTGAAAACTGTATAACATCTTTTAAGAGTAATGGATCTCTTGTGAGTCGCTCTTCCATGCCAATTAATTCTTTAGCTGAAAATGGAAATTGTGATATTGCATCTATAGATTCACGTTTTCCGTCTGCAATTTTGTCTGCAATAATTTTTTCTGTTGCTTTATTAAGCAGAGGTATTTTCCCGATTTCTTTTAAGTATAATTTTACAGGATCATTTAGTTGGCTTGGTTCTGAAAGTGCCTTTATTTTTTCTAACTCTTTATCACCGTAAAGTTCGTCATCGATTTCTCCTGAAAGTTCCATCCCCTCTAGTGATGTTGCTAAATTACGCTTAAGTGGATCAAATGAAGACGCTTGTGATTCATCTTGCATTATAGTTTCTATCTCTCTTGTTGAACTTTCTAGCTCTTCAAGCGAAATTAAGTCTATATTTTCTTTTTCCAAAAGACGAAGTAATTCGTTTGAGTCCTCTTCATTAAGTTTGTATTTTGTAGTAAATGAAAGAAGTTCTTCGTAAGTTAAAACCCCTTCGGCTTTTCCCTTTTCTAAGAGAACTTCAATCTGTTTTTCAACACTTTTTAATGTATTGCCTTGTGGAATTTGTTCTGAATCATGAAGTGCTAGAAGACTTTCATCAAGCTCTTCACTTACCTCCTGCTGTTCAATAACAGGTTTTTTAATCTCTTTTTCTTTTGATTTTGTGAGTAATTTTTCTTTTTCTTCTTTAATTTTTGGTGTTATTTTAAGTGCAACAATCTGTTTTTCTTTTAGTTTAGATTGCTTAGGTGAAGGTATAACTTTTTTTGTTACTGTTTTAACTTTTGTTTTTTTCAAAACTTTTTTAATTTTTGGGGAAGCTTTAACTTTTATTTTTTTGACTTTTTTAGTGGTTTTTAATTTAGTTTTCTTTTTAGGTATAATTTTTTTGACTATTTTTTTTACTGGCTTATGTTTTTTGCCTGTTGCTTTTTTAAATTTCTTAGTTACCCTTTTGACTACTTTCTTTTTTCTATGTGATTTAGCCAATAGTTTTTTATATATCTTTTTTGAAGATATTTTTTTAAACTTTTTATTTTTTTTCTTTTTATTTACCTTCATAATGCCCCCTGTTTAAAAAAGCCCTTTTGTAATGCAGAAAGTTTTTCTAATAACTCTTTATATTTTTTCTCATCGTTGTTTTGTTGTGCAACTGCTAGATCATTTTTTATTGTACTCACTATTTTTTTCCAATTATGTTTACAAAAAAGAAAAACTAATTGCTCGAAAACTTCTGGTTGCACATCTGTTAAGTGTGCCATACATACCCTTGCTACTAGTTCTTTTTGTTGTTCATTAAGTTTGTCTAAAAAATTATTCATAAAATTTGGGGAAGTTTTTTGATCGTAAGGTGTAGCTGCAAGCACATTGAAAAGCTCCTGAAATTTTGCTGAGAAGTAATTTAATAAGTTTGGATCAATGTACAATGGTGTCGACTTTCCCATACTATTAAGTATAACAGAAAATATTTTTTCTTCTAGTAAATCAATTTGGGTTAAAGACTTTTGTGCCGGCTCTTTGTGCTGTTGGGGTATGCTTACTTTAAAACCCTGTTCTCTTGTATTTTTTAAAGATTCGAATGGGATTCCCATAGCATTAGAGGCCTGAGTAAGCAAAAAATCTCGCTTAATTCTATTATTTATCGTGTTAATAAGAGATATAATTTTTTGTGCTATTGTCATCTTTTCAGCTAATGTCTTTGAAGAAAAATCTGAGGTCATAGTTGACACAAAAAATGTGAAAATATCTTGAGATTTAGAAAATAGGGGTTCTAATTTATTGTTTTCTCGTAAAAAAGAGTCTGGGTCATGAGAGGGGGGGAGCGTAAGTACTTTTAGTTCCAAATTTGCCTCCCAACAAAGTGGGGCTAATCTCATCATGGCATTTTGGCCTGCCTTATCTCCGTCATACATAACATAAAGAATTTGAGCGTGACGAGAGATTATTTTAAGGTGATCAATGGTACAAGCAGTTCCAAGTGTTGCAACTGTATTTATGTACCCATTTTGGTGCATCATGAGACAGTCTATATACCCCTCAACAAGATATATATACTTCTGTTCTTGTGTATGCGTTTTGGCTAAGTCTAATCCAAAGAGTAGCTTGCCCTTTGAAAAAAAATCAAAATCTTTACTGTTATAATACTTGGGGCGAGTGTCTTCTTGCTTAAAGATTCTTCCCCCAAAGCCACAAAAGTTTCCCAGTGTGTCTTTTATTGGAAATATTATTCTCTCTTCAAATGGGGTATAAAAAAAATTATCTCGTTCTGATAAAAAAGAGATATCTGAAAGATTTTTAACTAAAAAACCCTGCTGGGATAGCTCTTTTATAAATTTATTAATACTATTAATTCCAGATGGAAAATACCCAAGTGTAAAGTTTTTAATAGATTTTTCTGTTATCTTACGTTCTGTAAGATAATTTAGCGCATATTTGTGTGCATAAAGCTGTGCATGTGTCCACTTAGCTATCGCGTGACATAGTTTGGAGTGTAATTGCCTGGCGTCCTGAGATGCATGTGTTTTAGACTCACGCGCAATATTTTCGGGAATCGAAATATTATATTTTTCTATAAGATAATGTGCGGCCTCAAGTTGTCCTATGTTTTCTATCTTTGCAATAAATCCAATTAGATCTCCAGCTGCGTGACACCCAAAGCAATAAAAGATCTGTTTATCAGGACTTATAGTAAACGAAGCAGCGGTCTCACTATGAAAGGGGCAGGGCCCCTTAAAATAGCTTCCTGCTTGCTTAAGTTGAACGTATTCCCCTATGACATCGACAATAGAGAGATTATTTTTAAGATATACAAAGAGTGACATAACTTATTATTTTTTATTTAATTTATTATTTTTATTTATGGTGCCTGCCCGGCAACGCCGGGCAGGCACCATAAATAACATATTACTTTTTATCTTTTAAGCTAACTATTATAAATCCTATAAAAGATAAAGAAAAAAATAAAATAGACAAGTATTGTTGGTGCGATAATCCTAAAGAATAAATTTTGCCCCTGTCCCCTCGCCAGAAATCAAGCGTGAATCTTATTATATTTTCACTAATTAAATATAAAAATGTTAGCTGTCCAAGCTTTAGAGATTTAAATTTTGATACAAGAATAAATAAAATAAAAATTATTAAATAACTTAAAGAAAAATAAATTTGTGTAGGGTGTAAATATACACCAATTGGGGCAAACCCCTCTGGTCTGTGAAAAATTATTGCCCAGGAAAGTGTTGGGGCAGGCGCCCCATAACAACAGCCGGCACATAAGCATCCAAGTCGTGAGGTAGCCAAAAGCAATGGGGCATAAAGGGATGCAAGATCAAAAAGCGCTAATATATTAATATTATTTTTGTACAGATAAACACTTACTCCTGCTAGTACCCCTATAACAGAACCCAAAACGACAAAGCCCCCTTGCCAGAGATAAAATATTTCTTGAGGGCTATTAATAAAGTATTCTAGATCATTTAGGACAAATAATATTCGCCCGCCAATTATTCCTGATAATAAACCTATAAATAAGACATTAAGATATTTTTCTCCAGAGATAATTTTTTCTCTTATTGGGCTTTTATATGTCAGAAATAAAAATATTAAAAACCCAATAGCTATTAGTGTTCCATAGCTTTGTATATAAAGTGGGCCATATATATGTAATAAACGTGGGTACATAAACTCTCTCTTATTGTTTTAAAAATGCTTGATGATCAAGATAACTCTGTAATATAAATGCGGCTGCGCGTGCCTGATTTTTTTCTTTAGTCTTTTTGTCATGGTGTCCCTTTGTAAGCGCTTGGGCTCGTTTGCTGCTTAATCTTTCATCCCAAAGCACCCAATTAATTTTTTTATTATTATATAAAGAAAAATCTTTTTCTAAGTTTTTAAAAAGTGCTAATATTTTTTGTGTCTGCTCGCTTTGTGTGCCAGTAAGTGTCATTGGGTACCCTGTGATTACTGTGTCTATCTGTTCTTGGTTTAAAATCTCTTGTAAGAACTCTTTAAGCTTAGAAAACTCTATTGTTTTATAAGGGGTACAGGTTATTCCCAAAGGGTCAGAGAGGGCTGTGCCAACCCATTTATCTCCAAGATCAAGTGCTAATATTTTCATAAATTTTTTTATTTTTATCTAAAGTCTTTTACTTTTTTATGGGCCACTGTGATGTTGTGGCTCACCTTTAAACTACTTTTGTGATTGCAAATAATTAAAAAACTCTTGGTACTCCCGCTCTGGCATAACCGGTTGTTCCGCCGAGATCCAGTTATTTGATTTTGGTTCTACAAATCGAGAAAACCTGTTAAACCAGATACCGTTGTGATGGGAAAGTATATTTTCTACAAGCGGGAAATCTTTTTTACCTCCAAGTTTAGATAGTAACAAAACGCTTGCATGTCGTATGTTTATATTTTTTTCTTTAAACCAGTTCTTGTGTGTTTGGAACTCTGTATTAAATGTAAAGAGATATACAGGTGCTTGTGCAGAACTTAGTCCCTTATAAAAACCTTTGTAAAACCAGTTTACCAAAACGGTTGGAGTATAACAGGTGATTGTACAATTTGGTATTTTTTTGTTAAAAAACTCTTTAAGTGATCTAGCTATTGCTTCTGATTCTTGTTCTAAAAAAGAAAAATAAGAGTGAGTTAACTTTTTATTCATAAAGTAACTTATCATGTCAAGCGTAGGCATAGGTTTACATGAAAGATTTTTATATTTTATAAATCTTTCGAAAGTGGGATTCTCAAAGCCCATAGTGTCAAGAAAAACAGCCGATGTTTTGCGGCAGTAAAGTTCTAGATCTATAACTACTCCAGAGAGTGTAAGCCCGTTATTAACCTGTGGGTCTTTCCATAAATTTACAAAAGTTTCTAATGGCTTTTTAATCTCACTATCCCAAAAGTGTGAATCTACTGGTGAAGGCACATCTTCATACATGTTTCCATAAAGATCTACGGCACACGGCGATGGTAAATTAGGGGCGTAAAGATTATTTGCTACCTCAAAGCCGACAAGAATAGCAGGGATTTTAAGATTATCTTTTTGCGCTAGCTCTTTTAACTTTTTGGTAAATCTCGAGACCCCTGTAATAAATTCTTGTCTCTTTGTCTCTTGGGCAAATCTTGCGATATCACTATAATAGACATTTGGAGTTAGACTTATCCAGAGTGCATCTAGCCCTGAGGTTAAAATATACTTTACTAGTGTATCTTGTTGGGCTTCTTTTGTACTGTCATTAAAACATACTATCTCCATCCAGGCATTCTTTCTTAACTGATCATTTTGTTCTGTTACAAGTAATTTCCCCTGTTCTTGTACAGATATGGGGAGTGCAGGAACCCCTGTATTCTTGCGAGTGTAAAGGGTGGTAACCTCATGCATCATCTGTAAAATATTTTCATGTATTTTATTTCGTATAGCGCAGTCTATTGGACAGAAGTGACAGTTTTCTGTTATTCCTGAAAAAGTGAGAAGTGTTGTTGTGCCCAGAAAAAAAGTTAGATCTTTTTCTTTATTGTACCAGTATACGCCGTAGGGTAGGGCAGGGGTTATGCTGTCAGAATTATTAGGGTTTTGGGGAAGAAGCATAAGCTCTTGTGGCGCTTGGGCTAGTGCCTGTTTTACCAAAGGGGTAAAAAAGCCGGTACCATCTTTTGGATGTGATAAGCTGGTGTGATATCCCAACGGTCTGGTTTCTACTGGTGTTGTTAGAAACGCATTAAGAATAAATAACACAGGAACTTTTTGATTAACTATAGTTTGGTCTGTAATTTTTTTTGCATATTCTTGTTCTAACATGTGCACATCAAGCCCGATAGGGTTAAATAGTGTGCCAAGCCCACTTAATATATTTATGTGCGGGTTAGCTGCAAGTGGTGGAAATATAAACCCTACTAATTTATTTTTATGTTGCGAGAAAAAATTTATAAGTCTAACAATTTTTTGTGCGACAGGAGTATTTATCCCCTTTAAAAACTCTAGACTAAAGATAAAGAACATAGCGTCATATTTATCTGTTCTTTTTAAAGTTACAGGCTCATCCATAATAATATCTATTGGCTTATAGAGAGTTTTCCAGCTAAGTGATTTTAAGATATCTATATATGATTGATATATTCTTGGCTCATGATTTCCTGTGTCTATTAAAATAAGACTATTTTGTGAAAAGAGATTAAAAAAACTAAGTGCTGTGAATATAATCACAACACTTAATATTTTAAAAGTTATGTGCTTCATATCGCCCCCCCCTTAATTTTTCCCCTTATTTATATATTAAGAGATCGATATAAAGCCGGTCAATAGATTTAAAATTTTCAAAAAGTGTATTGGGGGAGCCGGAATGGCACCCCATTTTTTACTTTTTCTTAAAAACTTGGAGCCTAGGGTTGATTACTTACCCAAAGACGGTCGACTTAACAATTCTAGGCTTTTTAATAATGCGTATAAGTCTTTGCTTTGTTGATTATCCGGATGGCAGTAACAACGTCTAATGGGATCATCATCATCTCTTAAAATACCATCTTCTTCTGAATGATCTTCTGTTTTACGAATTGGTTTAAACCAAAATGGTTCCGCTGTTTGTAGGGGCCCCTTTTTAAAGACAGTTGCTATTTTACTGGAACACTGATATTCCCATGTTAGTTTAATAGTTTTACCTGTATATTCAATTGGAATTGCAAGCTCTTGCGTGTTTGTTTTCATTAAAAGAAATTGACCTGCATCATGGCCGCTGTCCCAGTAGCGAAATAATGAAACTGCATTGGCTTGTGCTAGAATGTTCCATGTATGTGAGGGAAAGCCTTGGATTTCTTCAGAATCATCAAAAGCAAAAAGAAAACCATTAGAAATTAATATCCCTTGAGCCGGGGTTAAAAGGCGATACATTCGCTTGAGGGTTCCCCAAGGGTCAACAAGATGTCGAAGTGTCCAGCTTGAAACAATTAAATCAAATCTGTTTTTGAGATCAAACCCTCTTCGTTCAAATTCTTCATCAATATTTTCAATTTTGAACTGATTCAATTGATGTAGGGTAACATTCACTTTTGATTCAATTTTTTCTTCACATTCTTGTCCACCGGTAACACTAAAAATGTGAAAGTGTTTTCCTGATTTTTGGCAAACTTCATCTTTAAGAAAAATCTCCATTGCACGCTGCCCCCATCCACCGCGAGCACAGCCTACATCGAGCACATAGATGTCTTTTTTCTTCTGATTTTTAGTTGCAAGATTTTTTAGTATTAACTCATCTTCAAGTCCAAGTAGCCCATACCAATAGGCTTGCCCGTCGTATAGCCCCCATGATTTTGCTGTTTTATTCGCCTCAAAAGCTTCATCGACAGCGATTTGAACAACTTCTGGACGTACTCCTAAATTAATTTCTGGCTCAGTCAGTCTTTGCACACTTCTGGGTGGCTGCCCTGTTGTTTCAGTTTGATCATGCCCGCCTTCAGGGGTGAGACGTTTCATTGCCATACTGTTACTTAAGAGACAACTAATCGATATGATGCACATTAAGAATATACGTTTGAAATGAATCATTATAAAAGCTCCAGGATTTTTGGACTAGTTACTAATCAAAATCCGGTCTCTCAAACAGTTCCAGCCTCTTCAATGATACGTACAGGTCTTTACTCTCTTGACTATCTTTATGACAATAACAGCGCCCAGAGCCAGACTTTTCACCCAAAGACCCATCTTCTTCTAAGGGATCTTCTTCTTTTTTTGGTTTGAGTGCTTTGAACCAAAATCTTTCATTTGTTGAGATTTTCCCAATTTTAAAAACAGTTACCATTTCGCTAGCATTCTGATATCTTCCCCCAATTCCAAGCGTTATGCCTGTGTATTCAAGTGGAATTGCAAGCTCTTGCGTGCTTGTTTTCATTAAAAGAAATTGACCGGCGTCGCGGCCACTGTTCCAGCAGCGAAATAATGAAACAGCGTTAGTTTTTGCAAGAATGTTCCAGGTGCGAACGGGGAAGTCTTGAACCTCATCAAAGTCTTCATCGGCAAAAAGAAAGCCGTTAGACAACAATATTCCTTTATCTGGAGTTAAAAGGCTATACATTCGCTTAAGTGTTCCCCAAGGATCAACAAGATGCCTAAGTGTCCAATTTGAAACAATTAAGTCAAATCTGTTTTTCATGACAAAGCCTCTTCTTTCAAACTCTTCATCGATATTTTCAATTTTAAATACGTTAAATTGATAAAGGGTAACGTTCCCACTTCGTTCGATTTTTTCTTCACATTCTTGTCCACCAGTAACACTAAAAACATGAAAGTGTTTATCAGCTTTTTTGCATTCTTCGTCTTTTAGAATAAACTTTGTGGCATGCTGACCCCATCCACCACGAGCGCAGCCAACATCGAGTATATAGACATTTTTCTTATCAGGGTTTTTAGTTGCAAGATTTTTTAGTATTAACCCATCATCAAGTCCAAGCAGTCCATACCAGTAGGCTTGCCCATCGTATAGTCCCCATGATTTTGCCTGTTTATTTATTTCAAATGCTATATCGACAGCTTCTTGAACAGCCGCGGGGCGTGTTTCTAAATTAATTTCTGGGTCAGCAAGTCTAGGCATACTTTTTGGTGGTTGGCCTGTTTCTTCAGAATAATCATGACCGTCTTCAGGTGTGAGACGTTTCATTGCCATACAGTTGCTTAGTAAACAATTTGTTAGTAAGAAGACCGGTAATAATAACCGTTTTAAATTAATCATGTCTTTATTTCAAAAATTTTTTACTTAGTTCAATATTCCAGATGCTCTTAAAATTTTGTGTAACATCCAAGGGCCGTATCCTACTAGAGGGATTCCTGAAAATGTGCTTAGTATATTTTCGATAGCTCCACGTGCTGCTCCTTGTATAATTGGGACACCAAACCGTGAAAAAATAATTAACCCTATCATCAATTTAGTTATGTCCCAAAATGTGTTTACCCCCAACCCTACGGTCCATTTGCTAATATCAGCAATGTACCTTCTTATAGAAAATTTTTGCTTACTGTCTTTGTCTTTATCTTTGTCAGCAAGCTGCTTAGCTATCTCTCTTGCTATGAGCATTTGTGTTGCTATTGTTCGAATTGCTTTAGAATCTTGTGCAAGTTTTGAATTTTGTGATAACGCTTGTGCAATTTCATCTCGTGTAGCAATTTCAACTGCATCAGTTTGTATTACGGAATCCTTTGATCCAGCAAAGGCTGCTGTTTGCAAAATAAACGTGAAAACAAAAAGATATTTAATAAAATTCATAATAACCTCCATACTAAGTATTTTTCAGAAAAGTTTTAATTATTTATTAATTAGTTTATTATCCTCCGGCAAATCGCCAAAGATATCCATATCCGTCTTTAAGCATAACAAGGAAACCTGTGCCTCCTATTACAAAACTACTAGCAAAGCCTGCGAAGGGAATAAATGCCCATGCATCATGGGAATTTGCCCATTCCGGATTAGCATGCGCAACACCCATAGAAACTAATGTAGATGCTGCCCACAACCCAGTTCCTATCAACATTGCTTGAAGTGGACGATAGTTACGAATTGATTCTGGGATATATTCTTTAATTCTTTGTAACCGTTTCCAAAAGCCCTGATTTTCTTCGTTTCTTTCATTTGTATTAGTTGCAACCTCAACAGTTGTAGGTTGATTTAAAACAGCAGATTTGTGTTTTTGCCCTTTTGTGCACAACGCGTTTTCATTAAATGAAGAACACAATAAGACGGTAATTATAAGTAAAATACGTAATTTCATAATAAACCACCATTTTAAAAATTAGTATAAAATTAAACTTTACATCGTTTAGTATAAAACTTTGTTTATTTTATGCAAAAGCCTGTCTGCGTTCAGTACATATGAGACTATGAATTTGCATGAAAGGCCTCCATATTAGTATAGTATTCCATAGGCGTGAGCCCTTGTAAACTGCGATGGGGACGGTAATTGTTGTATATATCCATATATTGTTGCAGCGCGCCATTAATTGATGTTAAATTGTCGTTTTTATCGTACAAACTGTAAAATTCATACTTTAAGGTTCCATTGCCTCGTTCAACTGCGCCATTAATTTGAGGTGATCTTACAGGGATCACAAAAAGGGGAATGTTGCGATTTTTACATGCTTCTTCAAAATCTCCCCTGAACTCACAGCCCCCATCTACCTGAATTGATAAAAGTTTGAAAGGCAGCGGTTGAACCATAAAATCAAGAAAGTCTGTTGCATTTAAACTTGTTGCCTGACGATATGCTTTACCGACCGAAAAGTGCGTCACTGGGCACATAGCCTCAAAGTGTTTAACCTCTTTTCCAGAATCAAGCTTGACGGTCATGTGATCAACTTGCACGAGTTCTCCAGGTTTTTTGCTCTTTATCCCAAGAGGCAACCGTTGGGCATGATTGTTAAACACTCTCGGCTTTGGTAGGTATTTTCCTGTGTAAAAGGCAACCGGCCTAATTTTTCGGTGATGCAAAAGTTTTGATAATATGCGCCCCACCGTACTTATTGATACTTTCATATTAAATTCTCTCTTAAGGATAACAGCAATTTTCTCCTTGCCCCAAACACGAAATTTATTGGGGGTTTCACACACTTTATCCTCAATACCAAACTCAACAAAAAGTGTCGCACATTGTGCGACATTCGACTTTTGTTTTCAAGACCAGAAAGACCATTTTTTTTATAACGAGCTTTTAATCGATAATATGTAGCACGGGATGTTTCGATTGCCCGAAGGGCAGAATCTTCTGCGCAACCCTCGCACGATAATGTTTCGAATAGATCAAGCTTTTGCTTACGGTCCCAAACTATTTTTGAATAATCTCTTTCATCTATTTTTGAAATGTAATAGAATTTTGGGTGCAGGCGTTTTGTCTGCATAGTAAGGCCTCCTTAAAAAAGTTGGTTTGTTTTTGGAGGCCTTTATTATATTTCCAGCAAACTCGAAATTTCAATTTTTTAGTCTCACATGTATCTGAACCTAAACACGGGCAAGACCCATATTAATATAAATAAACTTATTTTTTACACCATAACACATCCAAATTCTCTCTTTTTCTTCCCCTGTCCTGCTTTATCATCTAATTTTCGCCTCTTTGCTTCTGGTTGACTATCAATATCATCAGATGCTTCTGCTAAATCAACATCATTAACCTTTTTATACACAGCAACATATATCTGCCCGTCAGACTCTACCCCTGAATTAGCAATAGCCCGTACAGTACCTGAAGTCTTTTCTTTAACAGATGTATCATTATAGCAAGTCCACGGCTCAGCAGAGCCCTCAGAATCCTTAACATATGCCCAATAATGCCCAGCATCACAACCACCACTGTGAATAATAAACCCAAAAAGTTCATAATTTTCATTCCCTACCGCTTCGTCTACATCTACATAATACGGGGCTAGATCTAATACCATTGGACAACGTACAGCTCGCGAAATTTTTGCTTCTCGAGAAATCTCTTTTCCAGCCTCAATAACCGTCTCCCAGGCAAACCTTCTTAACTGTACAAAAAGGTATTTTCCCGAACTAAAAATACATCTCTTTTTATTTATTCTAATCCCAGAACATCCTATTACTCTACAGGCTGAATCCACATCAACCGCTTCATCCGAAAAATAATCACGTAAACAGTCTTCTAATCTTACTACACCATGTGTTGCATGATCAGGAATATTAACACGAATCATTGAAGCAGGGACAAGATTTTCATCATACCCTGGGCACCCAGCTCTGTTACAACTAAAATGAAAACCATCTCCAACTGAAAACAGGGTCTCATCTGCATTTCTTAATTCAGAAAGAACATCTAAAAAACCGGTTAAAAATTCTTCAGCATCTTGCTGTCTTGGGAGATCATAATCATGAGGGAAAAAGGCGCTTATTGCTGCCTTATATGAAGGCCACGCATCAATAGATCTTCCTCCTGTTCTAAGTGAGCCTTCTGGGTTGCTAATCAATTTTTTATATCTCTTTAAAAAGTTAACACGCTCTTCAGATATGGTATTTACTGGCCTTTCTGATCCGTGACCCCTTCTCCCCCTTCTCCCCCCCCTCTTACGAATAGGGCGAACTAATTCTAAACCATCAACAAAAGCAACAACCTGACTATTTATCTCTTCAATCTTTGAAAGAATCTGTAAAACAGAATTAAAATAGCATCTTTGTCCGTAATATTGCTCTTCGGTGCCCAAAGTTTCGCCTTTATAAGCACCGTTAATTAACCCAGCCCCTCTCCAAGCAAGAACAATATTATTGGAAAAAATGATAAAACTTATAAAAAACACTATAAATCTTGAATAAATTTTCATAAAACATTCCCCAAGAATTAATATTTAAAATTTCCACCAGATATTACAATAAATATATTACAGATAAAAATTTATTCTGCAACCGCCCCGCTACCCACAAGACAATAAATATTTTATGAATCTTTACCCTCAATAACTTGCCCCACTCGCCAAAGGTTCAACTCATCAACTTATTTTCCCCAGGCCTTCTTACTTAGACTTCTCAAGGGATATCTACCACTCCCCAAATAACTTCTATTCCAAAAGGAACTCTCCTTTGTCTGTGTTACAGAGTCTTTTTTAGTTATTTTAACCGGGACAGCTCGCTCTCTCTCACCTTCAAACACAGCGGGAATTTCAATATCTATTCCCGTATCTTCTACAAATTGCGCTCTTCTTCTATGTTGCATTTCCTCTTCAGAAATTGGCACAAAACGATTTCGGCTGTTTTCTTCTAATTGATCCGCGTCCTCTTCAAAGGACCCTTGTACACAAGAGGGAGGGGTAATTGCTATACTTCTACTAAAATCTTCATATACAGCAACACAGGTATGAGTATAATAATTCTCTCTTAATAAATCCAAAGATTCAGTTTCAGAAATTTCATCATTTTTATAGCAAATCCAACTTTTTCTTTGAAAATTTCTTACATATGTAACAAACTTATCGTTCTTAAGTGATTTTTTCCCATTGTGCACAATAATAGCAATAAGATTATAAACAACCGGTCTATGTTTACGACCATCAGAGCTTAAAGGATTAAACATAAATGGGGCAACATTAAGTATAGCTCGTGCTGCAACAGGCTCTTTATTAATCTTGTTTCCCTCTGAATCAAATCTATTAAGAGAAATAACAAGATATCTTCCAACATTGTAAATCAATTTTCTTGTTTCCAAAATTTCTTCACTTTTACAGCTTAGACAACGCAAATCATCTTGAGATGTATCCATTTGGCAAACACGATCAATGCAATTTTCAATGTCGGGATAAGGAATTTCCACACAATCAGTTCTTATGGGGCCAAGCGCTGGAACACCAAGCACTGCAACACTATTATCTATGGATGGTGCAGGGCTTAAACCCATTTGTACAGCATTTCCAAAAGCTGGACATGCTCTATTTCTGCATATTCCAGCACGTGTGAAATTAAAATGAAAAAAAGGCCGCTCACTGGAGACAACCCCACAATTTTTAACCATAAAATTTAACAGTCTAGAAAATAGTATAGCTGGATCCTGAGCTTTATGCGAACCTTCAAAAAACAGCCCTGCAACTAAGTCATAAAAATTTACACCGTCACATGCCCCCTCATCTGAACACATATTAGAAATAAGTGAATTATATTCTCTTAAAAAAAACCCCTGTTCTTCTGTCAAGCTAGGGGCATCTCCTTGAATTATTCTATCTTTAACAGCGCTATTAAAATCTTCACATTGGGCCATAACCTGCATAACAGAGTTAAAATAAGAACGATCTTTTCCATCCTGCTTCGGAACATTTATAAGTCCTGCTGTTCTTCTTGAAAAAGAATAAGGGTAAACACAAAATATAAAAAACAACAAAAAAAGTTTTAAATAACTAACGCACATACGAAATTTCATCATGACACTACCACTGATAATAAAATAATTTTTAAAAGATCTTTATCATCCGGAGTGGTAATGTACACAAAAAAATATTTTAATGCAACTGCAAATTTTTACTTTTAGAGCCTATCCGAAAATTATTACGTAATCTTGCCCAGGAGCAGATCACTAACATTCATAAACCAGTAGAATTTAACGCTCTGGGCTACCGAGATTCCGCCCCTAACGGGGCTTATCGGATAGGCTTTTATACTTTATAGTTCTATTACATTAACGTCTTCTAAGTTTATGCCCAGAGGGTCCTCTGGCCACAGCCACAGGGTGCACTAATGCACCAGCAAGTGCTAATAATTTATTTTTAAGACAAGTTAATGCTCGAATAAGAACATCATCCGAAGCGCTACTAACAGGCGTAATTCTTCTGTAAAAGACAAGGGGGATAAAAGTTTCCCCACGCCATTTTTGCATAACAGTTTCCCCATCACGACCATACCAAGCGTTAGTATCTTCTCCTGTGGCTAAAATATTCTCAATCACACTATTAGGCACAGAACAAACTATCTCATCATCATACCGATACCAAATTTCTCGATTATCTTTTGCAAACGCCCAATAATGGCCAGCAGTCATACCACTTCTAACAATAAAGGCAAATGGTCTATAAGAAGTATCTTTACCAGACGGTATAGATAATCTAGCCCCAACTTCTTCTGAAAAGTTTACAATCAAAATTTTAATATCGTCTGGGAACGTTTTTAAACAATCATTAGTAAGAGGGCCATCACAATAAAATCGACGTCCAGCCAGTGTTAACCCTCTAAACTTTCCACTAAAATTACCACTTATATTTTCAACCAAATATTTTTCAACGCCAAACAATTCCAGTAAATTTGTTACAAATTGATCACTTACCATCGCACAATCCTGAGTTTTCCCACGATTAGCAATCCAATCATCAAAATTTTTAATTTCTGGTTGTGAAGCAGGTTTCAACCAATTCATACAGTTCACATGAAAAGCCTTCATATTTGCAACAAAAAATCTTTGGCCCCTATCATAACGACCATTTTCCCCTAAAAGCTCACCAGTCTTTACAAAAGATAACGGCCCAGCAAAATTTATTTTAAATAATAAATCTGGGGTTCGGGGGCACCAACACCCATTAATAGAATTAAAACACTGCTCCTCATGTGCCCTAACCCCATAACACATTTTTGCGCTTTTCGTGATATCCATAATCTCAAAAAATGTATTCTGCTCTTCAACTTCAAGAAAACCCCCACTAGGAGGTATTCTCTTTACCTCAATACATTTTTTTAATTTAGCTGTATATGGGTAATATGAACATCCATCCTTCGACACAGTTCCATCACTAGCACCAATTACTTTCTCCAGATCTTTATCATTAACAACTATCGCATCAACAGCCCTAAGATAATTTTTCACCCAATTATCCCCACGTGCTTGTGCCAACGGACTTTTCCTTAATTCTTCATTAAGTTCTCGGGCCTGTGACATACACTGCATAAAAGAGGTAAACCAGCAGTTTCCAGTCCAATTCATAAGCCCCCAGTTTAACGAATAAAGCCCAGTAAAAGAAAAACTAAAGAAAATAAAAAATATTAAAGTTTTAATATTTTTCATAATTACCCTTTCTCTTTTTAAAATTCTTATCACTATCCTACTGGAGATATCACCCTCCCCTTAGAGTGCGCACAATATATTATTGGGCACTGGGTTACAAGTGCCCTAAGATATGCCAAACGCTCAAGCCAATCTTTAAAAAAATTTATAAACCAGCTGTCATTTACAAAAAATAAAATCACTTTAGCTTTTTCTTTTTGACTAGTACCCCTAGTATCCCCTGAATTAATATAAAATAATTCTGAGCACACCTGCGGATAAAAAGAAAAATCATGTGAGAATCTAAATGATTTTACCCCAATCCCCTCTCTGGGTTTTGCAAAAGCATCATGCTCTTTAAGAAAAATGTTTGTAAATGGAGTTATGATTCGCCAAAACTTTGGCATGTATTCTACAAATGGCACCCTATGTTTTTTAACATAACAATTAATTATCCGACCTTGATTAATCCAGTAAACCACCTGATATATTTTTTTATCAACTGTCATTTGAGCCCCTAAAAAAAAGTGTGTCTTTTTTGGCAAAATTCCTGACCAAAGTAAAAGTATCTCTGGGTATTTATTTAAAGAGAAGGGAAAAGTGCTCTCAGGCGCACAGATAATTTTTAATTTATCACTTGATTTTACAAGCGCACCAGATTCTTTAGACACTGTAGGTGAATCAACCACAATTGGGGCTGATTCACCTACAGTGTTGTGACTTAACAGGCGTGATAGCTCATGAAAAACACTTTGCCCACACCCTATGGGACCCTGGGCCTCTGTTACTAACCCCCCTGCTCCCCAACTGGCTGGAGAGATAAAAGAGATTTTATCTAAAGAGCTCTTTAAATACTCAGGAGTACTTGAGCCCCCAGGGCTCACAATATAAATGTGTGAAAAAAATAAAATAATTTTAGCTATAAATTTATAATTCACCAGAGGGATTAATGGGTTAGCAAACGGGTACCCTTCTAATTTTCCAGTTATTACACTGCCAAAATTTAAAATAATATTTATATACAAAAGCCAGCTTAATAATAAAACAAAAGCTCTTGTTAAAAAATTATCTTTAAATAATTTTACTATTCCAGAATAGCCCCAAAATAAAAACCCACTTGTAAAAGAGAAAAAAATAATAATTAAAAAATATAATAAAAAAGCTAAAGACCAGTGCGCATAAGATTTATTAATCAATAAAAATAATAGCCAGATAAAGTGAGACCCCCATACAATAAGTCCCCAGATAAATCCAGAACCAAAAGAATATTTTTTAAAAAAAATAACACAGGGAAGCCACCAAAATATTATTAACCAGCCAAAATATTTTGGGGAAATAAAAGAGAGACTATAAATTATCGCCGATAGTAAAAGCATCAACATAATATATCTCTTTATTTATTTTTTTAAGCAGACAAGAAAGACTACAAACATTTTTATTATCACTTAAAAGTTTTGCCCTCACTATAAGCCCAGATTCACTTGGGGTCCAGCTAATTTTTATGGGCCAAAGATCATCCCCCTTCTCCCCTTTTAAACCCACAGGAGAATTAATTTTATACACACAAGTGCCAGCCCCCGTTGGGTAATTAATCACCAAAGAGCTACAGGTCTTCATTAATGCACACTCTGTTGCATAAAAATTTTGGTATGCTCTAACACGCAAGAACATAATCTCTTGAGCTGTCTGGGCGTTATACCAAAGTAAGAACATTACTGTCGTTAGAAACGCCAGCGCTACCAGAACTATAATTAATGCTGAACCCTCTTGAACGCACTCTAACCCAGATGTGATCTTTACACTCTTGATTCTCTTTTTTATATACATAACTAATCTCTATCCCTAAAACTTTATCGCCAGAATTATTTAAATACGGGATAAGTTTTAACTCTTTTATCTCTTTACAGGCAAAACTTTTTACTCTTTTTCCCCACCTGTGTGTTTTTATATTATAATCCCCTTCACTTCTTATAAGCCCACCTGAATCACACTCCCACCCCACCCACTTAATAATTATTTTGCCGGTGTTACTAAGCTCCCTTTTCATAAAAATATTATTATCAAGATCACAATTTAAATAATCACAAGAACAAGAGATTAAATCCCTTGTCAAAATATCTAAAGCAAGCGCTCTTCTTATAATACCTTCACGCTCACAAGAGTTTTTATATAAAAATAAATTAACACTAGAGACAAAACTCCCAACAAGAAAAACTAAAAGAACCATAAGTCCCATATAAACAAAAAGCTCTATAAGTGTCCAGCCAGTTTTATTTATCATAAAAGCCTATAAGTTTCACACTTACTGTACTCTTCGGGTTATATTTAATACTACTATTTACCTCTCTTATTTTATTAAAATCTTTTATAAAAATTTTTTCGTTATCTTTCTTCTTATCTTCAATAGCCCAAGGGGCAGATTCTAAATATTCACGCGCTATTACAAGTGCACGATCATAAGATTTAAGTGTAAATAAAAGTGTTTGCCCAAGCTTTTCTCCGGCAAGCCAAACGCCAACACTTATACTAAAAATTACAAGCGCTATCATAAACTCTATAATTAAAAATCCCTTTTTTATCTTTTTTATTTTTATCATATGCTCTTAACCTACTCGTCATAGTGCACACACTATGACGAGCAAGCTCTTTACTTAAATATATTGACTCTCTTCTTGCTACTTTCGTAAATTAAATATTAGTAATTACGAATTGTTTTATAAGTCAGGGAGGAGAAGCATGTCGACCTTAAAACAGTATATTATTACAGCAATAGCCATCTGCGCAAGTATCGCACTTATCTTTTTCTCTAAAGCATTCTCGCAGGGGGTCCCATATGGGGCAGGACCAGATGCAGCTGAAATGGATCGCTTCTGGGAAGAGCTTATATCTAACGTAGGCAAAGCGGTTGATAAAGAAGAAGAAGAGGGCAAAGCAATAAAAGCACCAGCAGCAAAAGGCGAAACCAAAAAGGGGGAAGAAAAGAAGGTGGTCTCTAAAGAACCCCAAATTATTCCCAAAGACCCTGAACAAATTTTTTTAAACCCAATCACACAAACAATAGAAGAAAAGGGTAAAAAGAAAACAACAAAGCTCGCACCGGCTACACGTAGAGCTTTCTTACATGTCAAAAGAGAACTCACTCAGGCAATCGATGAACTTTTAGGAAAAATAGAAGTCAAAAAAGATCTTTCACCACTCTTTAAAGATAAATGGCTTCCTGAGTTAAGGGCTAATAGAGATCTTTTGGCAACAACACTGTCTCTCTTATCAGATAAAGCCTATCTAAATGTATTACTTATGCCTCCGCAAGATAAAAAAGCTCTCGTAACAACAATGAAAGAGCATCGCGAAACACTTATTGATCTTTTAAGAACAGCCAAAAAAATAAATAGTAAAGTAAAAATTCGTCCAGATGAAGAGCTAAAAGCTGAAGAAGAAACTCAAAGTAAGCTATCTAAATTTGCACGCAAAGGGGCACGTACCCAAACACAAACACCTAGAACTAAAGCAAGAAACTCAAAACAAAAAGCGCAAATTCAAAAGTCTTATTTCCCATCTAAATATTTCACACCAAAGAAAAAATTTTCACCCGTAAAAAAGAGAGTTAAGCCCCTAAGCACTAAAATAGAGGGAGAAGAAGAATGAATAAAAAATTAATTTATATCTTATCTGTCTGTTTTATTGCAGGAGTTTTTTTCACGCAAGAGACTAGCGCAAAATCAAAATCTTTTGGAAAATCAAGAGCATATGGCTCACAAAAAGAAAAACGCCCAATGTTTCAAGACGATTTTGATTTGCCCCAAAAGACTAAAGATGCACCCGCAAAAACAAAAGCTACAAAAAAAAGAGAACCATTAAAACTTCCATCTCAATTTTCATCTCAAGAAAGAGAGCTTGCAAATTTTATTCGTAAAATAGAGGATGTCTCAACAATTTTGTTTACAGCCTTCTATCCAAAATCAGAAGAAGAAAAAAAAGAGCTTAGCAAAAAGAGCCCAGATGAAATTAGAGATCTTGTAAAAAAGACACTTGAAGAAAAGAGAAAAAAATTAGAGGCACGCCAAAAAACGGCAGAGGCGAAACGAAAGCAGGCTGGCTCAGGTCGTTCATGGGGTTCAGATAAAGGGTACTCTCCATACAGATACTCAAGCCCATCTCGAGATTACTCAAGTTGGGGTAGCCCATCTAGGTACAGCAGTTTTGGAGATTTTGGTTCGTCAGGCTCTGGTTCGTCAGGCTCTGGTTCGTCAGGCTCTGGGTCATCTAGCGTTGGTTCATCAGGCCTAAGTTCATCAGGACCATCAGGAACATCATCAAGTAGTGGCCCTAGCTCTGCAAAAACCTACGGGGCGCCAGGATCAGATGGTGGGAAAGATACAACAAGAAAAATATCTGCAGCTGAACCAACTAAATATTATGGATCTGGCACAAGTGACATTCAATACACAGCTGGCATCACGAGTTACATGAAGGATATTCATAAATTACTTGATCCACTACCAAAAGAAAAAACACCAGAAGAGCACGCAAAATTGATTGAACTTGGTAGTATAAACAGTGGCATATTGACCATACTTAATAAGCATCTTAGTTCTTGCAATTATGACTTTGACCATATGGGTGACGAAACGCATAAACATAATTTTTTTGAAACTACAATGAAATCATTACAAGGTTATACAACATTAAAAGCATTTACACCGCTTCTACCATTAATTATGCCTCATGTGGCCACTACCCTAAAAACACCACTTATAGAAGCAATCGTAACCTATTTAAAAAAAGAGGAATTATTTGGAAAAGATATACAAACAGATCTTACAAGTAGATTAAATGAAGCAGAAAAAGAATTGATCGAACAATTAAAAATAAAGGGGCCGCTCCCCTCAATAGCACCAGATACTGATGTTGAACAATTACAAAGAATAGCGCGTGAGAACGAAGACCCAACAGCAGATACAAATAAAGAAAAAATACATTTAATGAGCAAAATTCACTGGTTATATAGAATTTTTCAACCGTCTGCAGTTACTGAAGAAGGGAAAATACTCAGAAGAATTGCAAACCTTCCACAGGCTGTACCTGCATTGAAGCTACCAGAAGCAGCTAAAAAACCGACTGAACCTGCATAAGAGGCCCTAAATTAATAAAATAAATAGATAACTTTATGCTATAAATATTACTAAACAAAAAAGGGAGTAAGGGATATGGAAGAAAACAAAGCATTTATCAAGATAATGTTACTCAAAGTACTTTTAGTCTTTGCGCTGGTCTCATTAGTCATAGGCCTTGCAAGAGCATTTAAAGTCTAGAGATAAGAAATCTTGAAAACTTATATCCCCCCTTCTAAAAAATGCAAAAATAGCACAAAACATAAATTTTTTGAAATTTTATTTATTATTTATTATAATTTTATTTGCATTCTGAATTTATTCAAAACTATTTTAATAAATACAATTTTGTTTCAGGGCACGTGTTAACTCTAAATTAATAGAAAAAATTATGATAATCAAAATCACACACTTAAGGTCAATAGTACTCAGCCTGCTTTTTATCTGTTTGCCCTCACAAGTATCGCCAATGCAAAGAAGCAAACGCTCAAAACCAGATGCAGCTAACCCACTTGTACAAGCACTTGATTTATTAAAGAGAAAACTACTAACGCTGGCCAGAGAGCTTGCCCCAAAGCCAGCTGGCCCTGCAAAAGGTGCCCCTTCAAGACGTACTGACATACCAAGCGCAACAGCGCACTCAACACTTCAAGCGTTACCAGAACCAGCAAGAGATATAAGCGATTTTGCTAAAACGTTCGTTAGTGATGCTAATTCTGGAGAGGTCTTGTTAAGAGCATTTGGATCTAGATACTCCGAAAGAAACCAATGTGCCGTTACTCGTTACGACTACATAGTAAGAACACGTAGATGGCGATTCTCAGATGAACAATTAATTGAAGGAACAAAAGCAACCATACAACAACTTCCTTCAGTTCACCAAAACGCAGATTGCACACTTTTAGAACAATATGGAAAAATTTCTGCCGGCGCTTGTGGCTGGTATTCTATCTACTTTGCATATGTGTGTGCACACACTAATTATGGCTCGCCCGTAAGAGTTCAATGGCTGACTTCACGTGAAAAATTTAAAGAAAAATCTCCCCAAATTACCGATGATATAGATTCAGACCAAATAGAAACTCAATTGGGGAAATTAAGCTTGAACACAATGGCTTTCTCAGTCCTAACTGAATTATCAACACACGGTGAAATAACAAGCTTTGGATATAACGAAAATGATGTTGTTAAAAACTTTAAAAACAAAACTATTAATAAAATCATTATAATCTTGCCTGTAGATGTAGCAGCAGACATTAGCGGTCATTGGGTAACGCTATGTGGAGAAAGAGCAGGTGACTCTATTAAGTTTACTGTTATAAATTCATTTAATGAAGACAAGCGAAATCTATCAACAGTTACGGCGTGGTGCCAATTTCTTGTACAACCATTACCGCGAGAATAATAATTAAATAAAAAGAGAAATCTTATGAAAAAAAATTTTTTATATAAATCTTTTGTCACAAGACTAATATTTTTAAGTTTACTTTGCACCAACATTACACTTTATGTTTCCCCAATGATGCGCAGAGGGGCCCGGCCTGCACCAAGCGATCCGTTAGTACAAGCACTTAATATATTAAAAGGAAAGTTATTAGAGCTAGCCGGTAAGCTTACCCAAAGCTCGGCTGGAAGAATGCCTCCTCCCGGCCCAGCTCGTCATCCCGCAGGACCTGCAAAAAAAGTTTCTCCTCCAGCAAAACAACGCTATATTTCGGTAGCCCCTGTAACAGACCCTCTAGCTGATATACCAGAAAGTACTAAAACACAATTGAGAAAACTTCGAGACACTTATAGCATAAGTTTGGATAGAGGGCCATCAACACTAACAGACTTTTTGGAAAGACTCAGCGCAAAAATTTCATCGATTCCAGATTCTGAACTGGTTGCTACCTTACTTGCCTGTGACTACTGGAATCAAACCCAAAGGTGGGATTTCATGACCCCAACACCAGAAAATAATATTTCACAACTACCAGCATTGCAACAAACACTCGTTCAACAAACAATTGGTGCACAAAGGGAACCTATATCTGATGAACAACACGCAAAAATTCAAGCGCTTGCAGATGCTGGGCAGATTGAAGAAATGCAAAAATTATTAGATATTCAAGAGGCAGAAACGCGACCAAGCTTAGTTTCAAGGGCAGATGTTAAATATGTAACATCTATGTGCGGCTGGTATGCTCTATACTTTGCACAAGTATTTGAACAAACAGAATTGGAATCACCAGACAGGCTTGAAAGGCTAAACAGAAGAGTAGAATTTGAAAAGATACTTCAAAATCCAATACTAAACAACATTGACGCTGAAGAAATAAAAAGACAGATGGCTAGGCTAGGACTTCATTTTACAATCGTTTGGCAAAGAATTTTCTCAAAATACGAAAACTTCAAAAAGTACGTTACAGCCCAAGAAAACCAACAAGAATGTCAGTATGCAAATAAATTTAAATCTGGCGAAGCGAATACAAAATTTATATTTATCCTTTTCATCCCCCCTCCCCCTAGCAAGGATGCAAGTATAGGCCACTGGATAACAGTATGCGCAGAAAGAGGTCGTACTGGACACATTGTTATGACAATTGCAGATTCGTACAACGAAGATCACAGGCAGCAATTAGAAGTCGTAAATTGGTATAGATATTTATCTGAACCGGAATAAGAGAATTGTTATGAAAAAAAATTTTTTATATAAATCTTTTGTCTTAAGTTTACTTTGCACAAGCATTACACTTTATGTTTCCCCAATGATGCGCAGGAGGGCACAATCAAGACCAGCTGACCAATTAGTACAGGCACTTAATTTATTAAAGGGGAAATTATTAATACTAGCCAAAGCATTAACAAAAAGCCCAGCCCTTTTCAGACGAGCTAGTGAACAACCAAGTGTCGCACATACCCAAAGAATAGACATAAAGAGCCCGCGAGCTGTTGTTCAGTTACGGTTATCAGATGTAAGCGCTGATGTACAAAGAGTACAAAATAATTTTACCTCAAAGCTTCCTGCACTATCAAGGGGTTCGACGTTAATCGCCCCTCTAATTAATGGTAAACTACAAAGGGGGGTAGATCTAGCTGAGATGTATGAAAAATACCTTAAACAAGCTTCCGTTAGAGAAATGGAATTAAAACTACATGCTTTTGATTATACAGCTCAAACATATGAGTGGGAATTTAAAAACCCCGCCAGCCTTGGTGCAAGTGCTATTATTATACAAATGCCAGCCTTACAGCAGGCTATAGTTCAAAGATTAACCGGCATTGATACTAGTTACAAAGGGTTTTACACACAAGAGATGTGTGGTTGGTATACGCTTTACTTCGCACAGGTTTTTGAACAGACAGAATTGGGGTCACCAGACAGGCTTGAAAGACTTAACAGACGATCTGAATTTGAAAGAATGCTTGAACCATCAAAAGAAAAACTTAAAGCGTCAAAGATTCACAACTTGGATTGCAGTGAAGTATTTGCTGAAATAAAAAGTAAAAGGATGGAATGCACTATAGTTGACGATTTACTAAGTAATATTGCTTTAGCACCCCCAGGTACATACGGAGACACACCAAAACTAACCTTTGATGGGAAATACCCCATAATTAACGAAGCACTATTCGAGATTTATGAAGGATTCTTTGGGGAAGAATACGTTACAGCGCTTAAAAAGCATATTAAAGAATTCAAAACAGGCAGAAAAAACAAACTTGTTATTATTCTTGCATTCTCAACATTACAGGGTGGGCATTGGATAACAGTTTGTGTAGAAAGAGATTGTGGCACACTTGTATTTACAGTAGCAGATTCGTATAATGAAGATCATAGAATGCTTCCGGAAATATTATGTTGGTATAGATATCTAACAAAACCATAACAGCGCCATAAATTTACGGAGAGAGAAATGAAAAAAAATTATATATTTTTTATTTTTATAATTTTTATATTATCTCTAGGTTTTCACACTGTTCTTTACTCAATGGACCCAAGTAAATCAGGTAAAGGGCCAACGGTTCTTGTTCCCAGCAAAGAAAAAGATTCACTTGTAAAAGCGTTAACTTTATTAAAAACAAAACTATTAACACTTGCTCAAACACTAACAAAAGAACAAGATACTCCTGCGTTTAGCTATTACATTGAGACACTTAAGTGCGAAAAATGTTCTGCTATGCCACACAGGCCGTACCATTTAGAACACAAGTGGAAACAAAGAAGACAACAAGATATTGCTGCTGCAAAGCGAGAAGGAAGGATTGCTCCAGAACCATTGAAATCTACAGATTTTGACACAAAAGCTGGTACATATAAACAATTTTTATTCGACTTCCCACCACTATCTCTCTCTTCTGAGCCTGTAAATCCAGAAATTACAAGAGCTTGGCGAGATGGGTTGATAGAACAAATTCCTGTATTGTATCAAGGGTATGAGACGCTTACATGGGATTATCAGTCTGGGGATATATTAACACGCATGTGTGGCTATTATGTTGCATACTTTGCTTTAGTTTTTGCACAAGAAAAACAAACAGAATGGCAAAAGTCACTTAACACAAGAATAAAATTTGAACAAACAGTTTTACCTCAAGAAGAAAAATCGACCGAAACCCACACATTTGACTCTATAAAGCTTCTATCAATTATCTCAAGATTTGGACTTCTTTATGATGGGATACACGAGATCATAACAGAAAAATGTCCAGAAGCTACTTGCAATCAAAACTCATGCGCATTTATAATTCACGACCTGAGAGAAGTTCCACCTAAATTCATAGTCTGGCCAAATGAAACAGTAGCAGAGAAAATGGAAAATCAGAAAACAATTGTAGCGTTTAAAGCTAAAACTTTAAAAAAACTTATTATAATCATAAAAGTTGCAATTTATGATGCTAGTAAAAAACCTACTGAAGATAATCATTGGATAACCTTATGCGCAACTAGAAGAGACGACGATAAAATAGTATTAACAATTGCAGACCCACTTGCACAAGACAGACGTGCTGACCCAACGGTCTTTGACTGGTATAAACGGCTTACAAGCTAATAATTTATAAACTTGTAAAACAGCTCTCTTCTTCCAGCGCTATTGACAGAAAACAGAAAGAAAGAGTATTATTTTTCTAAAGTTGTAAAAAATCTATCACTCTAAAACAAAAGGAGACTGGTGATGAGAAAAACTTTTGCAAGAACAGTTTTATATGGATTTATCTTTAATTTGGTTTTTTGTGGATTTAGCCTACAAGCAACAACAGAAAAAGCAAAAGCTAAAGAAAAAACAGATGAAACAAAAGTAATTAAAACTAAAAAAAGCAAGACACTCTCAAAACAAACAGACGTTCCCACGCGAAAATCACTTGGGCGTGAGCTTAGAAGACGTCAAAAAGCAGAAAGATCAGAAATTAAACGCACAAAGGCACGTGATACTTGGAAAAAATGGAAAAGTACACAGATCAAAAGTAAAAAGGCTAAGACGTATAAAGAAAAGATTGATCTCACGATTCCTGTAAAGACTGTTCTAGTAGGAATGCAAAACTATATAGACTATGTCACATCTAAGTATTATTTACCAGTTGGTAAAAAATTAAAGAGACATCTGTTAAGCGCTGCATCACGCGAAATAAATTTAAAGTCTGGAACTAGAGGTACAATTACAGAACTGGCATTTCTAAAACTTAAAAGAGATCTTAAGAGATATCTCTCCTTAAGATACCCATATTATTTTTCAGAAGACACAACAAGACCAGAGTTCAGTTATCGTGAAGCCAAAAGAGAGATCCAACGCAGAATAAATCAGTATTTAAACACAGTTCTTAACATTATAGATCTTGCTACATTAAAACCATATTGGCGCAGTGTTAAAGATTTTGTCAAAGAAGAACTTGCTGTTGCGATAGAAGAAAGATCTGGCAAAATTGCTAAGAGTAAACTTCAGGAATACATAGAGAAAAAAATGCCAGTTGCACCAGTAGAACGTGTTATAAGTAGAAAAAAAGTTAATGAGATTACAAAAGACTCTATAAACTTACTTAAAAAGAAATATACAAATTTAAGAACGTTAAGAAGTAAAAAATATAAAGATGACACAGTGTGGGGAAGAGGGGTAAAGAAGGGAGTTCGCGCAGGTAAGTTTACTAAGACATTAGGGCCAAGCACTTCCAGCGCTCCAGCTAAAAGAACTATATATAGTCGCCCACGGCCAAGTGTAACAGCTTATTAAAATAAAAAAGCCCACGCGTTGCGTGGGCTTTTTTATTTTAATACTTATGTACTCCCCTGCGACGCTACATCGACATTAAGACACTGCGCAACAAATTCACCATTTTCTTTCCAAATTACAAAACTAATTGTTTTCACAATAATCCCCTAACTTACATTATTTTAATACACCTCTACAGCGAGCACACAAACCCTCTTGATCATTTGTAACCTCCCACTGCCAACAACGAGGGCACTTTGTCCCATCAGCATGTGTTACTTTAACATAAAGCCAGTCAAGATCTGTCTTATCAAGCCCATCTGGTAATGACTTAATCTCACACTGTGAGACTATACAAAAGTCTTTTATAAATTTTACCTCACGCTCATCCCTAGTACCCATAGGATGTATCGAGGGATCTATACTTTCCAAAAATTTTAATATTAAAGAGCCCTCTGGAGATTTTTCATCTATAAAAATAGATATTCTTGCTTCAAGTGAGTGTTTCACAAGTCCGGTCTCTCTAACACGTTCTATTGATTTTAATATCACATCACGCATTATCTCTAGATTGCTCCAGACTCCCTCTATAGTGATGGCATAAGAGGCCTCTGTACTATCAGCCATACGTGCATAACAGATTAAAAGCTCTTTAAAATTAGGATGCTCTATTCTTGAATCATGTTCGTAAATATTTACCGGTGTAATAAACTTTTGCAAATGAATAGATTCGTGATTTTTATCTTGATAATTGTCAGCTATCTCTTCAGATAAAAAAGAAAGAACAGGGGCAAAAAGATGTGATAACACATCTAAAATATTATAAACTACAGTCTGAGCTGAACGTCTAAGCTGCCCATTAGACTTTTCTACATAAAGACGATCTTTAAGAATATCTAAATAACCAGCACTTAAATCTACAGTGCAATAGTGATTTATCATGTGCATAGCTGATGCAAATCTATACTCTTTATACTCTTTACAAACTTTTGTATAAAGCTTATAAAGCTTTGCCAGCGCATAATGGTCAAGAGGGGTTAGATCTTTTAGATCAAGCGCATCTGAAGAATAATTAAAGTCATAAAGATTAGAAACTAAGAACCGGCAGGTGTTTCGAATCTTTCTATAAATTTCTGACACAGTGTCAAAGCCCTTTTGGGATATAACCAAATCGCCAGTAAAATCTGTGCATGCAACCCAAAGGCGCAATATATCTCTACTATACTTTTTAACTATCTCATCTGGAGAGATAACATTACCTAAAGATTTAGACATCTTGTGCTTAAACTCATCAACAGTAAAGCCGTGAGTTAAGATAGCCCTCGTTTGAGGCTGGTCATGAAGTACCATAGAGCACAAAAGGGAACTTTGAAACCACCCTCTATGTTGATCAGAGGCCTCTAGATAAAGATCAGCTGGAAAATCCAAAAGCTCTAAATTACCACACAAGACAGCATCATGGCTTATTCCAGAATCAAACCAAACATCTAAAAGGTCATGCTCTTGCGTGAAAAATTTTGGGTCTTTATTTTTACAATAAGAACATTCTAATTTAGACAAATCTAAAACTTTATCTGATATTAATTTAGATACATCAGAAGCATCCCAATACTCTACCCCTTCGTGCGAGACAAACTGGGCCACACAACGTATCATCTCTGGATCTATATAAGCGCCTTGACATTTTGTGCATAAAAGTGCAGGTATAGGGACTCCCCACTGTCTTTGCCGTGAAATACACCACTCTGTTCGATTAGAAACAAAAGAGTAAAAGCGATCCTTTCCCCACTCAGGATAAAATTTTATATTTTCTATCTCTTCTAATGCGCGCGCAACAAGCCCATTTTTCTGCAAATCGCAAAACCACTGTTCTGTCGCCCTAAAGATAAGGCCATTACGACAGCGCCAGCAGTGTGGATAAGAGTGTGTGATAGCTCCCTTATATAATAACTTTTTTTTCTCATTCAAAAGATTAATAACAGTACCTTGCCCATCTGTTACTACAGATAACCCTAAAAGACTCTCTGGCTTTACCCCAGAGGTATATTTCCCGTCTGACGAGATTGGCGAAAAAATCTCAAGCCCATATTTAACACCTAATAGATAATCTTGCGGCCCGCACCCTGGTGCAGAATGCAGGCATGCAGTCCCCTCTGTTACTAAAGAAGTCTGGTCAAGAATCACAGGCACCTGTAAATCTTCTATAAATGGGTGATTAACAAAAATATCCTGAAAGACAATAGAATCACACTCGCATAAAGTTTCACAAGCAATACCCATCTGGGCACAAACCTCTTGAGCTCTCTCTTTTGCAACAATAAAGGCCTGATTTGGGGTACTACTCTTTATAACAGAATATACAGCATCTGGGTTAAGAACAACCGCCCTATTCAGGGGAAGCGTCCAAGGAGTTGTAGTCCAGACCAAAAGATTTATCTCTAAATTATTATTACTTTCAAAACAATATGGGAATAACTGTCTAGCTATATTATCTGAAAGAGAAAATAAAACATATAAAGATGGGTCTTTTCTATCTTTATACTCTATCTCAGCGGCTGCAAGAACTGTTTGACATGATGCACACCAAGGCACAGTCTTGCCCTTACGTTCGATATACCCCTGCTTTACAAAGCTTGCAAATGCCCGTAAAATAGCAGCCTCGTATGTTGGACTCATTGTTATATATGGGTGATTAAAGTCTGCCAATTTACCCAGAGCTTTAAACTCTTCACGCTGAACATCTATCCACTTTTGGGCATAATCTCGACATAATTTTTTAAATTTAACTCTTTGTTCTGACGTTAAAGACTCACGCTTAATATTTACCCATTCTTTATTTTCTTCGACAACCTTTAATTCTATAGGTAACCCATGGCAATCCCACCCCTGAATTAAGGGGACATGATGACCGTGCATGCGATTAATTTTACAGACAATATCTTTTAAAATGATATTAAACGCATGCCCCATATGAATGTGCCCATTAGAAAACGGTGGCCCATCATGAAGAATAAACTTTTTAGAACCATAATTACAGGTCACAGATTTTTCGCACAGCTCTTCTCTTTCCCATTTTTCCAAAATTTCTTGTTCTTTAATGGCAGCATTCGCACGAATTGGAAACTCTGTTTTTGGCAAATTTAATGTGTGTTGAAACGGGTTCTTTGTCTGGTCACTCATCGCAAACCTTTCGGCAAAATCAATAAAGATACTGTCTAGACAAGTTTAACAAAAAACCCATAAAAAAATAGACCAGTCAAGTTCAACTGACCGGCCTATTTTTCCCTATTTCCCAAATGTTTTTATAAACCTAAAGTCACTTTATTGCAAAACACATCCAGCACCCCCTAAGTCATCATCTTCTCTACTTTTTTTCTTTTTTTGAAGTAAAAGTTTTTTTGCAAGTTCAAGTAATTTATTTTTTAAAAGAGTAAGCGCATCAACAAGAGCTTGCGAATCCTCAGGCACATCATCACCACCAAATAAATCACAACCTTCACCACTTTTAAGTAATAATTTATGAACACAAAGCCATTTGCTAAGAGACATGGGCACCTTTTCTATTAACTTACTATCACTATTACGTCTCCAAACATCAACAAGCACCTTTAAGGCACCTCTCTCTAAATGTCTGCTAATAAAAAAATCTTGTATTATACCTCTTTTACTCTCATTCAGCCAAGAGGGATTATTTACAACAAAACCTTGTACCATATTAACAATTGTCTGAACATATTTTATTACTTTATCACCGGCATCGCACTGAACATCCATAACGCTTTTAGCCGAATCAAGATCGCTGTGCCCGTCATGATCCATACTTGCCCATATTAAACCGGCAACAACATAAGGAGAAAACACTGATTCAAAATCCACTGTTACGTGAGAACTTCCCAAAATCCATCCCAAACCCCACCAATGGTCACTGCTATACCAACGAAAAGCTTCAACATGAATAGCAAAAAGTCTTAATGCATTCGCCCACATTCTAAAAGTCAAATCATATTTTAAATCTTCTCCCTTTTTTACAATCACAACATTCGAAACACCTGATACTTTGTTACAAAGTTCAACTGCACAAATAGAAATATTATGTAATTGAACAGTTGTCATATCAGCCCAAGATTTAACCCAAAAAGTTCTTTTCCTATGTTTAGATTCGGTTTGTCTATGTACCGTATCAAAAAAAACTAAAAGAGAATCCATTTTCTCTTTTAGTTTTTTGCTTTTTAAAAATTCTTCTTTAAATTTCGCAAAATCTTTAAAAGTACTAATTTGATTTTCCGAAGCCTCTTTAGGCAAATGCAAAATAGTATCAACAAGTTTATCTGCTACAGACTCTACCGCAGATGTCGCATTAACATTAAGAAAACTTGCTGTCCCTAAAATAGTTAATAGCAAAACAGATAAAAATTTCTTGCACATAAAACATCCCCAAACATTAAATACTTTATTATTAAATACTTTTATTTTATACAAAATTATATTATCAATTATAAATTTTAAATTTAAAAAAGCAAATGCCAATACATATTAGTAATCTAAGCATCTTAGCTCAAATCCCAATCTTTCAAATCATAAAAACCATAAAACTTATCATCTGGACAATATTCATTAAGATAAATCGGGCTTTGTTTACAATTGTTAATTATTTATGTTATTATAAAATTAATTAAGCACTTATTAAATAAAAAATTTATTGAGGATTTTATGGGAAAAAGGGAAAGTAAAAAAATTTTACGCTTTACTTTATTCTTTCTAACAACAGTTTGCTTAATAATTAATTCTTTACATTCCAGGCAAATTGGAACAGAAGAGGCATACACAGATTTTCTTGAAAATATCTGGATAAACATATCTCCACAAATGGACCGTAGTTTTGCCCTACTTAGCGCGCAACAATCAGCAATATGGTCAAAACCAACAATGCCAACTGCTAGAAAAAATTTATTCGCAATAACAAAAGAAAATCTAAAAAAACATTTTTCATTTGAAAAATTAGATGATTCACAACTTTTCGCATTTTTATCAGGAATTTATAAATTTAAACATCAACTTATCGTTACAGCACAAGCTCGCTTTAGAACAATCGCTCCAAATTTTCAAAAAGAGGTCTACAAAACGCCAGAAAATTATGCTATCGGGGTTAATAATTTTGAATATTTTATTAAATCAGGCTTCCCACGTTGGTGTGCTTGTAAAGAAGCTCCTGTTCCTCAACGTATTTTTTTACTATTTTCTCTTTTAGAAAAAATAACAACACAATTTCCTCCAAATATAAACATAGGAAAGAATATTACAATTACATCTCTTGGCTCAGGAGGGGCAGCATTGGAACTATTAATTACTATCTCGTTGTTATCTTTAGGATATAATGTCATCTTAAATCTTATCGATATTGACTATATAGAAAAAGAGAAAGAAAAGGGGTTAGCGGCAACAATTCCCTCTGTCTTTAATACAGTATTGGCACACGAATTTTTTAGAGAAATTTTTAACCCTTATAGCCCAACAATCAATCTTTTTTCAAGCACTGATGAATATAGTCATCATTTAACAGAAACACGAGAAAGAATAGATATTCTTTTGCTTGTAGATCCGGGGCAAAACACATATCTGCCTGAAAAACTATTAGCCCCAAATGACGAAAATATTTTAAACCCAAGCGTTCACGGCATAATCTGCTCTTCAAAAGACAAACAATTCTATTTTTATTTCCCATATACACCTGAAGGAGAAAAAATTAAATATAAAATTTTTTGTTCTAGAAATTTAATAGCGATAGAACAGACACAAATAAAAAAAATAATTACAGCACTCTCTCTTATACCAACTAATAAAAAAAACGAAGCTATATCTGCCATCACAGTTCGTATTCCAATACTTCTTAATTCACCTTCAACAACGTGGAAAACACAGCTATGTCCTCATAACGCTTTTGTCGAATTTCAAGGAATTATTGATCGAGCTATAATCATTAATGCAGCACAAGAAGACAGACGTGATCAAAAAGCACCCTTTGTTTTCGAATTAAGCATGGGTAAATTAACAGACTCATTTGTAGATTACACACAGGATCAAATGGCCAAAGTAAGTAAATTTTCCCCATTTGATTCACTAGAAAGTTCTCTAATTCTTTTAAAAGAAAAGCTTTTAGAGTTGGCAAGACGGTTAACAGAACCTGTAAGGTAAAAATTCATTTATATATTTCTTTACTACCGCTAATTATTTATGATATCACAACATTAACAAGCACTTATTAAATAAAAATGTAGGAGAAATTTCCATGAGAAAACGTAAAAACAAAACGTTTTTGTACTTTTCTTTATTTTTTCTAGCGTCAGTTTGCTTTACACCCCACTTTTTACATTCAAAAACCATTGGAACAAAAGAAAGCTACGAATATTTATACAATAATGTCTGGACACAAATAGATCCAAGCACATCTTCTGCCCCTAATATACGGGCTATTGCGTTAAAACTTAAATCACTATATCTAACAAACTTAAGTGCTATTCAAAACTTAAGTGATGTTCAATTAAATGCATTTTTATCCGGAATGAACAATTTTTTAAAAAAATTTCCCGATCGTTCAGAAAGAAACCCTTTGGCCAGATTTAATTACGGGGATAATATTCCCTCTTGGTGTATATGCGGAGACGCCCCTATTCAACACCGAATTTTTTTATTATTTTACCTTGTAGAAAAAATAATCACAAAATTTCCCCCAGCCAAAAATAAAGGGAAAAATATTACAATTACATCACACTGTTCAGGTGGTGCAGCATTAGAATTATTAATTACAAAGGCTTTGTTATCTTTAGGGTATAAAGTTACATTAAACTTAATAGACCATGCATATGTTCCAACGCCAATCTCTTATCCCCAAAAAGGGGAAAGTATACTTACTTTTGATGGAATTACTTACAAACCAGTAGCTGACTTTTTTAAAAAAATATTTGAAGAATATCCCTCTCTTTTTACAATAAACTTTTTTATATCTCAAACGGCTTATATTAAAAATATAAACGAAACTAAAAAAATAACAGACGTTCTTTTATTAGTTGACCCTGGGCAAGAACCTTATGAACCTGATTTAACCGAAGATTCTACAATACATGGAATCGAACTCAAACAAGGGGAAATTGAAGCAGGAGGAAAATATCTTTACTTTTATTTACCATACCCATCTGGAATTAAAATTTTTTATAGTAACAATTTAACAGAACAAGAATTAAAAAATGCAGCTCTTATCAGGTCTAGCCTATCTTCTACGGCAACAAAAAGGACGGCATTAGATAAAATTAAACTCAAATTTAAAGAAAAAGAATGGAAAATATCTTTTTGCCGACATAACGCCTATGTAGAATTTCCAGAAATTCAAGAGACAGTTACAAAAATTAACAGAGAAAAAAATGGTGATTGCCCAATTATTTTAGAATTAGATGAGGGTATATTAACAGATTCTTTTGTCGATCATACATATAGAAAAATGAAATTTTGGATTGAACAGGAGCTCACCAAGCCATTTCAATTGATAGAATTTAACTCACTAGAATCGGCTCTAGTACTTTTAAAAAACAAGCTTCTTATACTAGCAAGACAATTAACAGAGCCCGCGAGATAAAGATTTATTTATTTATAACATTATCAAGCATATCAAGTCGAGCTTGATAGATCCCACCTTTAAATTCTGTAATTACAAACGTTTTGACTACTGCACATGCTGTAGCTGTGTCAATAAAGTTAGAGGGCAAAATCAAAACATTAACCCCGTCATGCTCGCGTGCACATTGTGCCACCTCTGTATTCCAACACAAAGCACCATAGATTTTTGAAAATCTATTTGATGCAATGCTCATGCCAATACCAGAACCACAAATAAGCACACCTCTATCCTCTGGCTCACCGGCTAAAAGGTCTGTGCAAACATTATGTGCAAATTCTGGATAATCAACTCTTTTTTGTGTGTACGTCCCTTTGTCAACCCATGAATATTCCGGAAGGCTGGCAATAAGCTCACGCTTTAAAAGATACCCCCTGTGGTCAGCCCCAATAAAAATCCTCATGAGACCTTACCTCTTTTTGTGGGCCCTTAACAAAATTCTTTTTTATAATATTATCTATTTTTGACATAATCTCTTTATTGTCCCAAATAAACTCACACTTGTGCGTTACAGAGCTTGCAACAAGACGAACTTTTGCACTTAAATCAATCTGCCCATTTGGCAAATAAAGCTTTTGTGCAGGAAATTTAAAAAGATAGGCGGTTTTAAAAGCTTCAAAAAGATTTCCGAAAAATCCTTTATACTCGGGCTCAAGCTCAACCTCTTTTATAAGTGTAGGAGCAAGCTTGTACCCTTTTATATCTAAATAAAAGGTCCAAAGAGAGCTAGGATCACTAAGAACGCTATTAACTCGCTCACGTATGTCTGCAAGAACATAAAAAGAGACCCAATGACGATTATCTTCTAAAAGACGTGAAAAAACAGCATCAGCCTCTTCATCTTTGCCACGACGAGAGCTATAAATTCTAGTATATTCTTTTCTAACATAATCTGATAAATATAAAACATCAAAGTGGGCTTTAGTTGCAAATTGATCATAAACAGTTATCGATTTAACAAAATAGTGTCGCACTACAGATGTGTCGCTATATTTTTTGCCCTGCGAAAATTCAGATTCAGATAATTGATAATACTTTATGCATCCAGTAAAACTTATTACTAACGTGCAGACAAATATAAGAAATTTATCTATCTTGGGCACCATAACTCTCCTAAGTTTTATATTTATCTAAAGTGTACTTAAATAAATAACACTTTAGTATACTTATATTTTATATAACATAACAAGAAATTTTATTGTGCTCTGAAAAAATAAATAAAGGAGAGCAAATGACGTCGAATAATGCACTTCAAGAGCTTTCTGATCTTACCAGTAGAGCAAACCAGGAGATAGATGCCCTTTTAAAAAATTTCAATGAAACAAGCACCATTGATATTTTCATTACAACTCAGATCATGAGAACACTTCACACAATGAAAGGGCTTGCCAATTTATGTAACTTCAAACCAACTGCACAACTTATTCACCTTCTTGAAACTCTAATAGATCAACTTGCTACACAAAAGATAAAAGCAACCAAAGAGATACTATCTTGTCTTTCAGATGCAAATACAGTTATATTCAGTGTTTTAAAACATGGCCAAGAGGCTGTTATATCTACTCTTAATGATTTTACTGCTCAAATACAAGCACTTATAAACACAAGTACACAATTAACAAAAGAAAAAATAGCTGGCGAAACACTTGATTATCTTTCACTTGGACTTGAATCAGAAGATATTATTAAAATTTCACAGACAGAAAAACTAACACTTGAACAGACTTACAAAAAAAATCGTCCAATTATAAGTTATTTGGTCCATCTTGAATTAAATAAACTTGAAGAGTATGTAAATATTATAACCTCACAAATAAATGACAATGGGAATATTATTGCGCTTATTCCCACTCACGCAAAAATTCCAAAATTTCCATATGCGTTTATATTTCTTTTTACTACAGCACTTACACTTGATGATCTTACAAAAAAACTAATACATACAGGAACTATTATCTGGATTTTAAAGGGGAAAAGTAGTATTACAAAAGCCATAGGGAAACCTACAGAACAGCCCAAGTTACCTGAGATCCCCACAATAAATATAAAAGATTTTACACTCCAACCAAAAATCCCAGAACAAAAGCCCCAAATTACAAAACAAGAACCATCAAGAATCTCTCGAGCGCGAGTATCACAACAAGCACCAGCACCAACACAAATTAATTTCGAACTTATTCAAGAAAAACTAGCCAGCACAAAAGATCCAGTTTTACACGTACAACTTTCAAAAATAGATAAGCTTATAGAATACACTAATAAACTAATATCTAGAAAGATAAAACTTGAAAAAATTATAAAAAAACTTAAAGAGACAGAGAAAACTTGGGATCTAGTACTATCACTAGAAGAACAAATATTATCAATAGATAAAAATTTAAAATTATTACAGCAGGCTATTCTTAATGCAAGATTAGTAAAGGCAGAGACAATCGCTTTAGAACTTTCAAGCCTTGTAACAAATATTGCACGCGAAAATAATAAAGAGATCATATTTGAAACCATAGGCAAAGATATAGAGATAGATAAAAGTATTCTTGATGGGCTTGAGCAGCCATTAGTTCATCTAATAAAAAATGCTATTGACCATGGGATAAAAAGCCCAAGTGAAAGAACCACAATAGGGAAAAGTCCAGAGGGGCATATCACACTTTCTTTCTCTCAAGAGGGAAATAACATAGTAGTAAGCTTAGAAGACGACGGCCAGGGGTTAGATTTAAAAACAATAAAGAAAAAAGCACTAGAAAAAAAACTTATAGATCCAATTAAAGCCTCTTCACTTACCCCTCAGGAGATATATCAATTTATTTTTATCCCAGGCTTTTCAACCAAAGAAGACATCTCGCAAACATCAGGTCGAGGGATAGGAATGAACACCGTCAAAGAGACTGTAGAAAAGATGCACGGCGAACTTTACTTTGAATCTCACGAGGGCGTAGGGACAATATTTACACTTAAAATCCCCTCTTTCTTATCAATACAAAGACTATTAAGATTTACAGTAGATACTAATCACTATGCTATCCCATTCACATCTGTAAATGAAGTTATCCCTTATGAAAAAACACTAGCCAATAAAATAAAAGATACCTGCATGTACTCTTTTCACAATAAACTTATAAATTTAATTTCACTCTCAAGTATTATATCAAAAGCACCAACAGACCACTCTCCGGAGAATCAAAATATTATTGTCTTACAAAAAAATAGAGATATTATGGGAATACTTGTAGACGAAATTTTGGGACAAGAGGAGATAATTATTCGCCCTATTGAACAACAACAAAATAAAGAGCTAGAATTATTCTCTGGATATGCTGACATGGGGGATGAGACTCTTGTTCTTATAATAAATAGTGATAAATTATGGGAAGTTAAATCAAATGAAAAAAAATAAAAAGAGCACAGTTCTTGTTGCCGATGACTCACAAGCAATGCGCGAGGCTGTTTGTGAAGCACTACAAGACGATTACGATATAATCACAGCGCAAAATGGGCTTCAGGTATTAGAACGTGTCACACAAAATCCAGATATAGATTGTATAATTATGGACCTTATGATGCCCCATCTCGATGGTCTTAAAACAACCCATGTACTTAAATCTAATTTTGCTACTTATCACATCCCGATCGTAATTCTTACAAGTCAAGTGGCTGTTGAAGATATGTTATTATCTGTAGAGATGGGGGCAGATGATTATATTAAAAAGCCATTTGATCCAACAGAACTTAAAGCCAGACTAATCATGAACTTAAGACGGGCTGATCGTGATCAAAACTCAAACCCACTTACAAAACTACCAGGTAATTCTATTATTAATAGAACTATTACACAAAGATTATCTAGCCCGCTTGCTGTTTTATATGCAGACCTTGATAATTTTAAAGCCTATAATGACAAATATGGTTTTAACATGGGTGACAAGATTATACAATACGCAGCAGACACACTCTCTTTTGCTGTGAGAAATTATGGAAACTCTAATGATTTTTTAGGGCACGTTGGTGGTGATGACTTTGTTATAATCTCTACACCAGACAAGTCAGAGATTATATCTGCACACATATGTGAAGAGTTCGATAAAACTATCACACAGTTTTATAATCAAGAGGATAAAGAGAGAAAAAAAATTGTTGCTTACGATCGTCAGGGGATTTTACGTGAGTTCCCACTGGTCTCTATCTCTATCGCTATTATTACAAACGAAAAACGTGAGTTAGTTTCACCTACACAGATAGCCCATATTGCAGCAGAGCTTAAACATTATGTAAAAACAAAACCCGATGGAACAGTTGGAAGTAATTTTGCAAAAGACAGAAGAGAAAAATAATAAATTCCACAAGCTCCATTAGGGACGACACTGCTGTAGCCCAGAGCGTTAGCTACAATAGTTAACCGGGTAAACTGGAGAGCTTATGCGAAATATGAACAAACAGTATGTCCCTTTAATTACACTCTCACTTCTACTAGTAACAACACTAAATATATCCCCTGCACCATTTGTTAATTCACTTACTGCAAAACTGCCCCACTCGACACAATTATCTTTAACATTTAAAGACCATACAGATTACAATACAAAATGGAATCCAAAAGATTTAACCCTCACATTAAATTTTGCTAATGCACAAAAAGAGCGAAAAGATAATATTCCCCCTATCCCACCGCCGGCCTTAATAAGTTCATGTACCCAACTAAAAGAGCTTTCTGTTATCACAGATTATTCTTTTGAAACATCACCAGAAGGGCCAAACGATATAAAAGTAATTTTTAAAATCCCCGATGTCCCAATATTAATAAAATTTTATCCCATCAAAAACAGTTCTATATTTATTTTAGAATTTTACACTCGTGATAATATTAACTACATAAATTCTAGACTTAATAATTATTTACCAAGCCCACAGGAACATAAAAAGCCAAAAAATTTTTTAATTATAATAGACCCTGGGCATGGGGGACAAGCATCTGGGGCCTGCTATTGGGACCAGAAAGAAAAAAATATAAATTTAGATATCGCGCTAAAGCTCAAAGAAACTTTAATAGAGTCTGGATATAACGTCTTTCTCACACGCGATAAAGACACAGACGTTTCACTTTACCAACGGGCATTAAGTGCACATGAACAAAATGGGGTACTCTTTATCTCTTTACACTCAAATGCAAATGGGATGGGGATTCCCTTTATATATGGAACAGAGACCTATTATCTTAATACTCACGAATTATGTAGTACCCAAGATTTTTCTGGTGTAACTTTCTCTACACCAAAACTTACAAATACAAATGAATGGGTAAAAACAATAGACTACTGGATAAAAATAAACGCAACCCACTCAAATATTCTTGCTAGTATAGTTCATAAATCACTTATTCGCTCTCTTGAGGAGCACAAACACACGTATAATGATAGAGGCGTTAAAACAGATCATTTTGTTGTATTACGAGCCAACACAGTACCGGCTATTCTTGTCGAAGTGGGCTATGTCTCTAATTATGACGAATGCATGCGCTTGCAAGATCCAACATTTCAAGAAGATGTTGCTCAGGGGATTTGTGATGGCATATGCACCTACATTTCTGGTATAACACATGATTTTTATAAATATGATAATACAAAGGTAAGCACCACTACAAACGCTATCCCCACCCCCGTTTGAAGATACTTTTAAATTCTAGTATACTTTAATATAACATCTAGTTATTTACATTACAGCTTGTCTATTTGTACAAAATAAAATTTATTTTTAATGGGGGTTATTATGAAATTACTTTATAGTGCTATTTTTTTCTCTTTAACGCTCTCTTTTTCATGCGCGTGCATGGAGGACGAACATCATGCGCCTGCTGATCAATCAGATAATGAATCTGAATGGGGCCCATTTGACTGCCCAAAGCTAACAGCTAGTGTTATCGCAGGAACGGGAGCATTATGTTTTTCTGTTCCATGGGTAGGGGTTCCTTTACTAATTGTAGAAATATCTTATACCAGTATTGTAGAAACAAATAGATTATTAAAACATTTACATTCAGCGCTTGATCATTTAGAGCATCTAGATACAATAACATCACGAAATATTTCTGAACTAAAAGAACAACTAGAAGGCATACTTGCTCAAGGCCAAACCACACTTGAACATCTTCAAACATCAATTGACAGCTTTGGGAAAATACCAGACGAGGCTGGAAAGGGGCTTACTGACGCAAGAAAATTATTAGCAGAGGCGCACAAAATAGCCAAACAAGTTACAGACACTATGGAAAGTCTAAAACATACGCTTGATCAAACACCAGAAACATTAACAGCGGTGCACAATACTCTTAGTAGATTTCAGCGCTGTCTTGCACATGCAGACTCAAAAATAGACGCGCTTGAAGAGCACATTAGAAAACAGGCAAGGATTCCAAGAAAGCTAAAAATATCATTGGGTTCAGACGAGGAAGATGAAGGCGCAAGCGCCCAAGAAGAAGAAGAAGAAGAAGAAGAAGTACAAGAGAGCACTGCACACAAAAGAGGTCACAGACCACCATCAGAAAAAACAGAAAAAGCACCTGCACAAAAAAGGGCACGACATTCAAAAAATAAGTAACAAAACAGATAAAAACCCTGAAATAGTATTTCAGGGTTTTTATTTATAACACCTAAAGAATATTATTTCTCTTTTATAAACTCTCCCATTATTTTAGCACTTTATATACACTATAATATCTTTATAGTAGGTTATAATTTATAAATTTATAAATAAAGAGCTCTTTATGAACACACTTTCACTATTTCTTGCATGGCGCTATCTATCGTATAAAAACAAAGACAAAAATGTCTCTTTTATGATCAAAATTTGTCTTCTGGGAATTTTTATCGGGACATTTGCTTTAATGCTCACACTTATTATCTTTAACGGCTTTGAAAAGACGATACACGAAAAGATGCAGGGGATTACTGCACAGTTTATTATCTCATCTCCAGGCAATAAGCTTAACTACCAAGAGATTAGGCAAGAGCTTTTAAAAAATTTTCCAAAAGATATTAAAGCTCTCAGTGGGAATAGCCTAAGACAAATAATTATTGAAAAAGATAATCTTCAAACAGTTTTGTGTTTAAAGGGGGTAGATGCTATTAACGAACCATATGTAAGTACTATAGGACAAAAAATCATAGACCCTGCTCCAGCTCAAGCGTTAAATTCTAACAGACTTTTTGCTCAACTTCTTACTGAAAATAATATTATTATAGGGTACAAAACAGCCAACGAATATGACTTTCACACCGGCGATAATATAGAGATCTTAATACCAGAACCTGGAAGCAAAAAAAAGATATTTCTTCATAAAAAAAATGTAGTTATATCTGGAATTTTTAAAGTTGGGCTTGAGGAGTATGATAATAATCTAGCCTTTTCATCTATTGAATTTTTGCACAAGCTCTTTGACGAAAAAGGGGTAGATAATGTCACGCTCACATTAGAACCAGATAATCCAAGAGCTATTACTATATATAAAATCTTTTTAAATTCACCATTAACTCTTAATTTTTGGAAACAGTGTGCTCTTTATATTTATCAAAAAATTTATAGTCTTTGGGATAATAACATACACGAAAAACAGATGCGAAAAGTTTTGTCACGTGCTCTGCCACACCTAAGTGTAGAAACATGGCAAGACCGTTACCCTGCCCTAGTCTCTTCATTAAGACTTGAAAAATATGTCATGTTTTTCATACTTGCACTTATTATATTAGTTGCAAGTATGAACATGGTCTCACTTCTGTTCATGCAGATACAACAAAAGCAAAGAGACATTGCAATATGTAAAACTATTGGGATGTCAGATAATAATATACAAAGAGTTTTTTTATTGCTCGGGCTTACTATAACATTTATCTCTTCACTTTGCGGACTAGCTTGCGCAGCCTTAGCTGGATATTTTTTAGAAAAATATCCATTTATAAAACTTCCAGATGTTTATTATGTCACACACTTACCAGCACGCATGTCTCCTGATATTTTTATTGTCGTTTTTATTTCAATAATGCTTATTGGCTTTCTTGCAACCTGGATCCCTGCACGTAGGTGTAAATATATTCAAATAGCGCAAGTGTTAAGACAAGAGTAAAATATAAGAGCCTATCCGAAAATTAATCCAAGGTGCAGACGTCATACCCGCGAAAGCGGGGATAGTGTAAAATCGTAAGTATAAATGAGAGTATTGCCTGGGTTCCCGTTTGCACGGGAACGACGAGGGTAATACACAGCCATTATGCTCGCAAACGCGGGAATCTAGGCAACGCTTTCATCTTGTACCATCGACGTCATACCCGCGAAAGCGGGTATCCAGGCAAAACCCTCATCTCGTACCCACAACATTTTTTCGAAGTTTAATAATTTTCGGACAGACTCTTATTCTAATTTAATTGACAAAAATTATACTTTTAATAGAGTATGCGCGAGAACTTTATTCTAAAGCCATTAAGGAGCTTAGATGTCAAAAAAAATTCTTTTCTTATTTACTCTTATAACTTTTATAATTTCACAATTCTGTTTTGCTGCCCGCAAAACACGCCAAAAAGCAAGCGAAGGAGATACGACTGTAGTTGCCGAAGAGGGTGCAGAACCATCAGAAAAAAAAGCACCTGATCGTAAAAGAGCAAAACGTGCTACTTCTAGCAAAAGAGCCAGAAGAGCAACTAAAAGATCACTTATTATTGGTAAAGATGTCCCAGCACTATTAGAAAGCCTTAATGGCGATAGTGATCGACGCGATTTTAGTGGTGCAGATCTTGAAGGGCTAGATCTTTCTGTTTTGGACAATGCTCAAACAGAAACAGAACATGAAGATTTAAGGCTAGTAGTCGAAGAATATGATTTTACAGGCGCTGACTTTACAGATGCACGTTGCAGAGGGGTAATTTTCAAAAATTGTATATTTGATAGTGCATACATGTACCATGCTGATTTTTCAAAATCAGAATTCACTGAATGTAAATTTATAAGCGCAGAGCTTCCCTATGCGATCTTTATTGAAACAATAATTACTTCATGTAAGTTTGCATCGGCATGGATCGCCGGGGCAAATTTTACTCGAGCTACTATAACAGATACCACGTTTAGAGGGTGTTCATGTGAAATAGCAGACAACCAAAATCGCTGTCCTTTTACAAAATTCACAGAAGCTTATCTTAAAAATGTAAATTTTTACCGTGCTGAAATGGAAAATGCCAGATTTATGGGTGCAACAATAAATGGGGAAACTTGTTTCAATTACGCATCATTTGACATTCGTGATTCGCAATTAGAAATGGCATCAATTGGTAATAAGGTACAAATTACCGATTGTAGAAACTGGTACTTATCGCGTAAATACCTTGATGGCGATTCCTGGGGAGAATGGTTAAGCAACTTAAAAAATGGACTCTTACATGCTATGAGGCTTACTTAAATAATAATTAATTAAAGTAAAATGTCCCTATTGCAATATAATTTTGCTCTATTAATTACTTTTTTCTCTATCCGTTACCATATTTCTACACATCCAAGCATCAAGATTGTTCAGCTTTCCCTTCAACCATGGCCAAAAGGCTATACATCCACCAGCTATAACAGATGGCAAAGAGATTTCAGAATAAGCATAACTGTTAATCCCTAATGATAAAAGTGATCCTCCTAAAATAACACGCTTAAAGCCCGCACTTCGCCTCTCATCTGTTTCACCAAACGGCCAAAGAGCAATAAACAGGCCTAAAATTTCACTTCCAGTTGAAAGAATAATTTTATCATTAGCCATGAATAAGAATACAAGACTCCCACCAATCAATACTCGCCACCACTTTATATTCATGCTTGGCTCTGGTTGGCCATTAATAGAACCAACAAGAGATCGTTGCCGTAGCCGTGCCTCTCCCTTTCCTTTTGCCCCACCGCCAAATAAATCAACATTACATAATGTTAAAATAAATGCTAACAAAAAAGTAATTAAAATTAACCTTTTCATAATAACCTCCAGCTTTTTAAAATTTAAATAATAAGTTTGTGCGATATATTTATTACAACAAATCTACCTATTGTGCACGCATACCTGCCGATCCACCTCTGAATATCATCCAACGCCCAAACCCAGTATTAAATGGGAAACTTAACATCCCATTAATATCACTATTAATTCTACCACTACCCCCAAACAGATAATCAAAAAATCTTTTTATAGGTCTAATCTCATTAAACCCAGCAAAAACGCGTCCCAAAACAGGAACACTTATATTACCCATCACAGCTCCAAAAATCTCTAAAAATATTACAGCCCCTAATGTCCAGACAAATGCCGGCTTTACTGTAGCATTAAAGATATCTTTAGCTGTCCCAATCGCACCATTTATTATACCACCTGTACTTTTATCTTTAGCCCCAGCGCTACTAAGCTGTTCCAATAATCTCTGTTGCTGTCTCAAAGTTGCTATACGCAGTGCTTCATCCTGTGTTCTTTCTAATTTTCTAAGTCGTTCATTACTACCTACCCTTTGCATATACTTAGCCTTAACTCGCGCATATCCCTCTAATAATCTTTTTAGCCTAGGATTACGTTGCAATGCCTGTTCAATCTCTTCAGGAGTTGCTGTATCAACCTCTTGTGTTACTGGGGCCAGAGCCCTTTCTTTGTCTGGTCCTGAATCATCATGGCCAGATTCACACTTAGTAGCAACAGGTCCGGGATCTTCCCCACCACACTTACCACCACACTTAACAGAAAAATTAGAAATAAGTAATAATCCTAAAGTAATTACCAAAAGAAGAGTAATTTTCTTACTCAATAAAATATTTTTTATAGCCATAATTCACCTCCATTAATTCTTATTTATATTTATTAATTTATTATAACCCTTACTTTACGCTTGCACAAACGCCCAACAACTCAGGATTTAAAACAAAAGAAAAATATAAATGATATTTCAAAAGCATCACTTTCAATTAGACATTATTTTGCATCCCAATTTAATTGACAAAAACTACACTTTTAATAAAGTAGGTGCGAGAACTTTATTCTAAAGCTATTAAGAAGCTTAGATGTCAAAAAAAATTCTTTTCTTATTCACTCTTATAACTTTTATAATTTCACAATTCTGTTTTGCTGCTCGTAAAACACGCCAAAAAACAGGTGCAGACACCTCTGCTGCAGTTAGTGAAGAAAGTGCAGAACCATCAGAAACACAAGCGCCTGATCGCAAAAGAGCAAATGGACGCAATAATAAATGGAGAATCAAATTTCAAATTTGCAATCTTCAGTCCGTATCAACTTAATGCTGCATCAATTGGTAACTTTGTAAAATTTGATTTGGAAGATAGCCGGCATATGGTCTATCGATCAGTTGATGGATATTCTTGGACAGATATAGCCCATGATATAAAAAATGGGCTCATAAAAATCAAAAATGGGCTGCTGTGTGCAATGGTATTAAAAGAAGGCTCTAGACCATCAGACAATTAAATTTTTTTAAGCTGTTGACTCTGACAATTTAAACTCTGTCTTATTTTCAATATCTGAAGAAACCTTACATCCTTTTTTATTTACCGCAGAAACTAATTTTATAAAAGCATTTTTTAATGCGGCAAAAATTCTCTCTATCCTAACCTTAACTTCATTACATCTGTTTTTATTCCTTATCTTTAAGTAAGTTTCGCAAGCATTGTCCCAATTTTTTTTAATTCTTCCTTCAAAAAAAATAATTTTCTTTTCAGGTGAAGCGGCTTTCACTAAATAGGCATCTTTAACCTCTTCTGGGAACAACTTACACACCTCTGCAGCTTTACCTACTAAATCCTGAGCGATTTCTAAAAATTTTGATTTGTTAGTTTTTTCATCACCAAGAAAATCAACATTATACCAAGACACATTTACCAAATATACTTCCGTTTGCAATAATAATAATAAATCAAAAAGCTCTTTGTATAAATTACTATGCTGAATATCATCGTTTGTAGTCAACATAGAAAGACTGTCGGCTATTCTTCTGTATGTTTTTGTGCAATTTGATTTTGATACCTTTAAAAAAACATCTGCATATTTCCCTCTATTAATCTCTTCATTATTATCACGTGTATTTGCAAAACATATCTCAGCAATCACATCTCGATTCAAAATAGTGTCATCTTCTCCCGTAACCTCCAATGTTCTTTCTGATATATTTTGATATTTTTTAAGACACATTCTATCAAGTTTCAAATATGTCCAAACAATAGATCCTCCAGAGTCACGACCACCATCAGAACCCTCTATAATACGGTAAACATTTTGCATAAAATTTATACCTATATGTGGTGGTTGAATTAAACATAAAATAGTAATATATCCTTCACGACGCAATTGTTTAAGACGATCTTCTGTCGGGGCAAAATCCGCACCTGTTTCATCAAAATAAAAAACTCTTTGTGCATGAATTCCTTTAAATAACTGTTCGTATTGAACATATCTACATAAATACATTAAGGTGGAATATGTTTTTTCCGGCATTGTTAATTCTTTATTACATCTTTCTTTTATCTCTGTCAAAAATTTACCCGCTTCGTTTTCTCCGTATTGCTCGTTATCTATTTTTAACAATAAATTTTTTGTTCTTTTCTCAATTTCAAATACAACATTCTTATCTTTACAACTTTTATCAACAACTTCAGACCAAAGCTTAAACTGATCATTAGTAAATTCATCAAACCAATGTTTGTATGTTTCTGGAAATATTTCACACAACCTTTTTAACCAATAAAACGTCTTAATAACCAAATTAAGTTGCACCAAAACCGGCATTTTTATAAGTGAGCTTCGAATGGTATCAATACTCAAATCCTCTTTCCCACCATTTTTTTCTAAACTAATTTTCACAACTGGTAAATTAGGGCATTTTATGCCTTTATGTTCCTCTATCTCCTCTTTAATTTTTCTTTGCATAAACCCTTTACCAGATGCGGGTGCACCAAGAAGGCCAAATGCCAGCTTAATTTCACCATACACATCATCAGCCCCATAGGCAACGCTAGAAACTGGTTCAGTTTTAGTCCTATGTATACCACCCCCCTCAGCACACCCCCCATTTTTAGGTAAAAACACAAAAAATAATACAATTAAACTAGGCTTAATCAACTTTGATAAACCCTTCATAAAAACGCCCTCCTAAAACCAAATTAACTTATTTATTTTTATCTTGCTTGATTCTAAAAAATTCAAATAGCACTTGCAATAAATAATTTATAAAACTTAATTTTTGTGCAAATCTAATTGACCAAACAGAAACTCTTTTATAAAGTTAGTAAATTTACAAAAGCTTTTATAGAATACATCTTAGCTGACTTAACATATTTATTTTAATTTATATGTCCCCCATAGTTTATGGGAGATATAGGGGAAGTAATTTATGGACATAAAAACAAATATCCCATTGGCTAATAAAAATTGGTTTCGCACAGGAGGGGCTGCAAAATTTTTTTGCGAGCCTATAGATCAAACAGAATTTTCACAAGCGCTAGAATTCGCTCAAAAAACACATTGTGATATCTATCTTTTGGGACAAGGGGCTAATGTACTTATTAACGATAATGGTGTTGATGGGCTTGTAATAAGGCCACAGGTAAAAACTTTACAGGTAAACACAGATGATACTGTCACAGCTGGCGCCGGGGTAACATTAGATGAACTTATTAACTTTTGTCTTGAAAATAATTTAAGTGGATTAGAAGAATTTAGTGGCATCCCAGGAACCGTCGGGGGTTCTGTTTATATTAATATTCACTACTTTGAGTTTTTTTTAAGTAATTTTTTAACTCGTGCAACAGTGATCTCAAAACACACAGGCAAAACACAAGTAGTTACTAAAGATTGGTTTAACTTTAGTTATGACAGCTCTAAGTTATTTGAAAAAGAGTTCTATCTTGTTGATGCAACCTTTAATTTAAAAAAAATAGATGACTATCAGGCAGCCTATGCTAAAGGGCGCAAAATAGAAATCATACGACACAGAAACAACAGGTATCCAACAGAGCGCAGCTGTGGAAGTTTCTTTAGAAATTTTCTAGATCACGAGGTTCCCTTTACTATTAAGGGCAAAAAAATCTTGGCTGTTGCCTATTATCTAGATAAGTTGGGGATTAAGGGAGATCTTTCCGTAGGTAAAGCGATAGTATTTTATAAGCATGCAAACATGATTGTTTCACAAGATGGCGCAACAAGTGAGAATATCTTACAGCTTGCAAGAACTATACAAGAACTTACAAAAGAAAAATTTGGTATAGTCCCAACTCCAGAGTGCCAATTTATAGGGTTTAATACAACAGACAAAATAGTTAATGTTACCTACAGCACGACCACCCTATAGTTTCAACAACACTTGACCTACATGAAAGCATTCGAACAATTTGTCTATTGCCAATTTTTGTTGCAAGAGTCATAGGTGTATCCCCAACAGAGATGGGAACAGAAAAGCCTTCAGTCCCAAGAGAGGTACTCTCTATTGGAATATCAACTTCTGTCTCGTCAAATGCTAATAACGCGTCAACAAAATTTGGCAAGCTATACAAAACGGCTAAATGCAAAGCGGTTAGCCCAAAATTCGATCTTCTGTTAATATCAACACCAGCACCTTTTAAAATCTTAATTAAAGCACAATATTTAGGCCTAAAAAATTCATCTCTAGCCCCTAAAAATATAACAATATGCAAAGGGGTATACCCCAAATTATTAACTTTATCTGCTGAATAATTAAATAAACGCCCAAACACAACAAGTCGCTGTATTACTATAAACATTTTTCTTACAACAGCTAAATGCCATAAAGTATCACCATGCTCATCAAAAACATCATCTAAAAAATATCTATGTCTATTAAAAAATTCTATTAAATCAGACATGTTATAAAGGGCTATCTCTTCAGCAATCTCTTTTATAAATTCACAAGAAAAATCAAAACAGCTTCTGGTTTCTAATCTTAATCTATCAATATTTTCCTGGGATAAACCATCAGAAAGCTTATGTACATAATCAACATGTCGAATCCAAAAATAATCAATCAAACAATCGATATGAAAATAATAATCGCCTCTTAACAAATGCATCGCATATGGTGCCTCTTCATGCCTTCTAACATATAATGAAAGCTTAGCAGGAGCAAGAGAATTGACAGCGTGCCCGCACAAATAACATAGATCATCATGACACTCACTTAAAGCTAGAGACACAACTTTTTGTTCATCTCTTAAAGATTCATCCATTGCAACAAGAGTATAGTTTAATAAAAATATTACACTTACAAAAATATATGCTATAAAAAAATTTTTCTTCATAAATTTTTTAGTTCTAAAATTTTTATATTTTTAACCCATAATAACAATTGAAAAAAGATATCTATCTCTATCAAGGTCATTTAAACGCTTTTCTCGCACAGAAAATTTAGTATAAGCACACTTGTCTATAGACTGAAAACTAGCTATACCAGATAAAATATAAACACCCTCTCGCTTTAGTTGTGATAAAAACTCTCTTTTAGCTTCACGCACATCAAAAGCGCTATCAGCACTATACTGACTATCACAAAACTCTTTAAATTTAGCTTTCGCACAGTCACGTGTCATTTCTAAGGGGGCTAAACTCTTAACACCATCCACAATAACTTTTTTAACAAATTCATGTTCGCAAGATAAATTTATATCAACACTTACATGTGCGAGTATAGACCCATTATACGTGCGTATACATCTACCCTCATCAATAGTTTTAATTGTAAAAACAATCTCTCTATCAATGTCATTGGATAAAACTATACTTTTAGAATAAAGAGAAGTGGCACCAACACTTAAAAATACAAAAAATATATATCTATTTATCACGTTTTTCTCGAACCACTCTTGGCCTACAGCACCCCCATCCATCACAATCAACAACCTCAACAGTATGTATACTGCCAGAAAAAAAATCCTGGATAGCGCTATTTTCACCTGCACAAGCAGATGGGGTTAACCCTTCAACATTTTCAGCATCTGTAGAAACAGCCCCCCAAGAACACTTGCGAATAACTTTCAAAGAAGCAAGACTGCCGATTTTAGCTGCTATATGCACAATAGTGTCCCCAGCGCATAATTTTGTAGAAAGACTTGTTGGATGAACAAAATCTCTATTAACCAAAACACATGGATCTGCTCCTGTTTGCAGTAATATCTTTACAAATGCTGGAATATCAAACAAAACAGACAATTGCAAAGCATTTAAACCAAAAAATTCACTAGAATCCAATCCTCTTGAAACTTTTTCATCAATTTTTGCCCTATTTCCAATCAATTTTTTAAGAGCCTCACAACATTTTTTAATAAATAATCCATTTTCACGATTATTACGTGCAACAAGCATTAAACTATGTAGTGGGGTATATCCAGAAACATTGTGGCTATTTAGTAAAACCATATCATCTTCTGTAAGCACATCTAATACAACAAAAGCTACATTTTGAATTGCAGCATGCCAAACAGTATTTTTTTCTTCATCTATATATGTTAAATCTATCCTTTCATCTCGCAATCTATGTAATTCTCCAACATCAGTTACAGCCAGTGCTCCAACAAGTCGATCTAAAGTAAAGCGCTTTGGAAGAAACCTAAAATATTGATCTCGTTGAGCATTAAATAGCGTTAATACAGCATGCAAAAACAAATCACAAGGGGGACGTGAAATCACCCTCATGTCATTTGTGTAAAGTAGATGACTAAGGCATTTTGTATGGAAAATACGTGCAACGCCAGAAGGCTCATTAAAAGATAAAAACAAAGGGGCATCGTCAAGCATGCGAATACTCAATGGAAGCCTAACAAGAGCTGGATCACTAATTCTTTTATTACATAATTCACATATACTATTTTCAGGTACAGCAGAAACCTCTGCAGAACTTTCCATAGAAAAAAGCGAATTTCCAGACAATAAAATAAAGCTTATTAAACTATAAATATATAAAAATTTTTTCATAATATCCCCCTAGTTTTATTATTCTGTCTCTGCTACAGGCACAATCTCAAAAAGATGCCTATCAGTCCCTATAGATTCAGAGGCTTTTCTTTTTATTAAAAAACAAGAACTTAAACAAGCGCCCTTTATCTTTAATCGTGCAGTGGTTACAACCTGATGATGCTCTTGCATCTGGGCTAAAACCGTACTTTTTAATGATTTTCGCACATCCTTATCAACCCCACAACCCATAAGCCCAAAAAGCGCTTTCACATCACTCCGTGTCAATTCAAAACATCCAACTGCCGGAAAATCTACTCTAATTTTTCTAACACAAGAAAGTTCCCCTTCAGATGCTAAATCAACTTTCCACAATGTATGTGGTGCTAATGTATCTGGATATAAATTATATTTTTTAATATCAGAGGGCTCTTTTGGTCGCTCAAATAATTTTGCCGGAGGGTTTTTATAATGAATATGTACAATTTTTGTACCGTCTTCTCTTTTGGTAACAGATTTAAGGCGTATTGTTGCAGGCCTATCTGTTTCATTAATGATAGTAATTTTTTTAGGATAAACATTAACAAAGCTTAAGAAAATAAAAATTATATACCTAATTTTTCTCAGCATAAAATCCCTTCAAGAAGTAATAATCTCAAACAAAAATCTATCATCCCCAATAATATCTTTACGCTTAACCAAATATCTTAAAAATAATTGTCTAGAAAAATCTTCAGGCGTATATCTCAAATATGCAGAGGTAATTCTTATATTAAGTGTTTTTAAATGACCTAAATATTTATGTTTATAAAAATCCTTACCTATCGTCTTCCAATTTTCCCCATAAATTTCTCTCATCATTCTTTTAGTGTTATCTCTAGTTATCTCAAAACACCCACCAGCCAAAGTTGTATCGTAATCAATATGTATAGTTAAAACAGATTCCCCTTCACTATTTAATTGAACTTTCCAGGTCGCTTCTGGCATTAATTTACCAGGATGAAAACTATGCATATAACGATCCGGATGATCTAATGAATATAAAACAAATTTTCCACTTGCACCCTTATAATAAAAATTTTTTTTACCATTTCTATTAACTGTTTTAAGCTTTACACTTGCAGGTCTATCTGTATTATTAACTAAGGTAAATTCTCTAGCAAATAAAGTGGTAACAAAACTTAATGCTATAAGAAAAATATATTTATACATATACTGTTTTTAAAAATAATAATTAAACAGCAGCAGAAGCACGTCTTTTCATATAACTGAATTCCCTTAATGCACTAACATCGTCAGCACTAGGAAATGGAATCATTCTGCCCATAGGCCTACAAAATATACTAAAAACCTGCCTGGCAGTAAATCCGCATTCAACTAAATACCAACTTGATATAAAAAATCCAGTTCTTACTATACCATGTTGACAATGAACCGCCACTCTTTGATATCTACTCATAGCCAAATCAATAGTATTTAAAAATATCTTTAAATGCTCAATTGACGGCTTTGGCAACCCATCATCATAAACCGGAATATGAACAAATGTCATATCTGAAAACAGTGCTTTTAATGCATCTGAAGATATTTTATTCTCAAATAATTCACCAATAGGCTCAGGCGTTAAAGTGACAATAAAACGAATGCCCAAATTATGTAATGCTCTAATGTGTTCAATTTTTCTTGGCATTGCCATCCCAGCTATAAAATTCTTATCACAAACAACTCTTACCGCAGGATTTGCCTCCTCACCAAGATCTTCTGGAAATTTCATACTAGCCCAATAGAAATCAATTTCTCTTTTTAAAAAATTCTGAACTTCAGAGCTTGCTGCAGTATTAATAATTGCATCCGCTGGAAGCTCAACAGCACAACCATCCATAGCAAAACACCTTAAAAACCCAAACCCTAAAATAAAAACAACAACATAAATTCTATTAAAAATAAACATTTAAAATCTCCCAATTTTCAAATACAACACATTAAAGACATATTATATTTGTTATTTTACTACTATTAAATTTAGACATAGATGTTATCATAATAATATTTATTAAGCAACCTTTCACGTTAGCCCACTAAAACGTACATCATTTACAAAACCACCAAAATCGCTTGCTCTCTTACGTACACATATAGCATCCATAAGCGCAGCTACAGATTCATGAGTTCTATCAAGCGTTGCTCGTTCTATCAAATACGCATCAAGCCCTTCTATAAAGCGTGTACCACGTAAATTAAGTAATACCAATGAATCGCACAATCTAAAATCAGGAAGAGCAATAAGCCCTGTACATTCAGAAAGATTTAAAATATTCACATTGGGCAATCCCAATAATGTAGATACATCTCTAAGGCCTGTACATCCAGAAAGTCCCAAAAACACCAATTTGGTCAACCCAGATAATACCGGTAAAACATAAATACCTGTACATCCAGCTAAATTAACAGTAATCAAATTGTACAACTCAGACAATACAGATACATCATTAATTCCTATACAATCAGAAGCATCTAAATCCTCTAACTTTACCAGTCTTGATAAATTAGATAAGTCTCTTATCCCCCTACATTTAGAAATACCCAAATAAGTCAAATTATCTAATCCAAATAATTCTAGATTTATAACACCAGAGCCAGAAAGTTCCAAACTTTCTAAATTAATTAATGTAGATATCCCAACCAAACTTGTAAGATTCGAGCATCCAGAAAGATCAAGCGCACGTATATCTTGTCCATATAAATCACCACCCCTTTCCAGCGCTCTTGCAAACTGTTCATTTGTAAGACTTGAATGATCATATGGCTCAGCGGTATTATACCCAGAATAAAATTCTTTTATTTTAAAAATTTTACTTGCATTAACTTTTAAAAAATCACTTAAAAGTAACAATACCAAAAACAGATTTAAAAATTTTTTCATATCATAACTCACTAAAAATTTTTATAGTTATTCACTAATGTGTTTAGCTCGTTTTGGTTCTCGCACATTCTCCATCTCTTCTTTAACATCAAATTCTGTATCAATGCTATCTCTTGTCCGCTTATGCGTTTTAACACAATTCATATCTCTTATCGCCTCTAAAAGAGCAATAACAGAATCGCGATTTCCAGATATTGCTGCATTATTTACTAAGCTCTCACTAATTCTTCTTACAAATCTAGTCCCACTTAAATCCAATTGGCGCAAAAATCTACACCCTCTCAAATCTGGCAACTGTTTAAGTTTTTTACAGCCAGAAAGATCTAAATATTCTATCTTATTTAATAATGAAAATATTGGTAAATGCTTAAGCTTTGTACACCCAGAAAAATTAACTCTTGTCAGTTCAGATAATTTAGATAATTCACGTGCATCAACTAATTCTGTACATCCTACAAATTCAACAATTTCTAACTCTTTTAATCCCAACAACTCCGGCAAACAGGTAATACCTGTACACCCCCAAAATTTAAACTTATGTACATTTTGCTTATATAATTCACCGCCAGCACTAACAGCTCTTAATAATCCTTCATCAATAAGAGCCTCAGGAACATTTGGTTTTGCACAATATCCTATAAACCCACTATAATCAATCATTCTACATAATGCAAAAAGCCTACCAGTCTCCATAGAAAAACATACAAAGTTAATATTAATTAACACAAAAAAAACAAAACTGATACTTAATAACTTTTTCATCAGGACTTTGCACCCCGCGGCTGAATAACGACTCAATCGTCACTTTGTGAGAAATTTTGAGATTTTTTTGCCAAGCGCCATTCATTTAAAATTTCCTCGACTGATTTTTTCCCGTTGGCGATTTTT